>Ga0208772_100024_pt1 | contig 120032 bp, 110 predicted proteins | sample AntDeeMetVIREN14_FD_184782 | JGI IMG/M metagenome (GOLD analysis project Ga0208772, IMG submission 184782) | Saline lake microbial communities from Deep Lake, Antarctica, in enrichment culture - Antarctic Deep Lake Metagenome VIREN14 (SPAdes)... ... | reverse complement strand
TCTCGCCCGCGAGCGCGCGATTCACGAAGAAGTTGATCACGGTCGGCTTCCCCACCTCCGTCCCGTCGACGACGTGCTCGCCGTACAGGTTCGACTTCAGGAAGAGGTGCGCCGGGAACGCGCCGTCGGCGAACGTCTCGATTGCGCGCTCGCCGAGCAGCTTCGTCCGTCCGTACCAGTTCAGCGGGTCGCGCGGCTGGTCGGCGGTGATCGGGAACGACTGCGGGTCGCCCAGTACCGCCATGCTGAACGGGAACGCGAGGGCGGCGCCCGTCTTCTTACAGAACCACGCCACGTTGTTCGTCCCCGTGACGTTCACCTCGTACGCGAGATCGGCGTTCTCCTCGCAGTCGTCGACCCCGCTTATCGCCGCGAGGTGACACACCACGTCCGCGCCGGCGAGCGCGTCCTCCAGCCGGTTGCGGTTCCGGATGTCGACGTGCTCGATCTCGACGTCGCCGATCGTGTCGACCTGCGCGCGGTACCCGTTGTCGATCGCGATCAGCTCCCAGTCGGGGTGCGCCTCGCGCAGCTCGACGACGACCCGACTGCCGATGTACCCGGCCGCGCCGGTGACCGCGATCGTCGGGGTCGACTCCTCGTCGTTCGGTTCCGTCGTCGCCTCGGTGTCGGTGTCGGTCTCGATGTCGGATTCGTGGTCCGTCATACGGTCACCTCGTCGCGCGCGTCCCCGCGCAGTTCGTTCGCGATGTCTCGGATCCCCTCCCGGAGCGTCCACTCCGTCTCGAAGCCGGTCTCGGCGAGCCGGTCGAAGTTCACGTGGTAGGAAGGGCCCGGCTGTTCGTCCTCTAAGTACGTCACGTCGAGGTCCCGATCGAGCTCTTCGCGGACGACCTCCGCGATCTCCGCGATCCGGTAGTTGCCGTCGTTCGACCCGACGTTGTACACGCGCTCGTCCCACGCGTCGGGCTCCAGTGCCGCGTGCTGGTACGCTCGCGCCGCGTCGCGCACGTGGATGAACGGGCGCCAGTTCGACCCGTCGCCGTACACCGTGAGCGGTCGGTCCGTCAGCCCGCGGAACACGAAGTGGTTCACCACGAGGTTGAACCGCACCCCGGGCGACCAGCCGTAGTTCGTGCTCATCCGAAGCGCCGTCCCGTCGAGATCGTATTTCTCGACGGCCTCGGCCAGCAGCTCCTCAGAGGCGACCTTCGACTCGGCGTAGGGATTGAGGGGATTCTGTTCCGTCTCCTCGTCGATGTCGGTACTCGCGGCGCGTCCGTAGTTGTTACACGACGAGGCGACGACGACGTTCTCGACGTCGAACTTCCCCGCGGCCGTGAGCACGTTCTCGGTCCCGTCGCGGTTGACTGCAAACGTCTCGGCCTTCCGGTCGTGCGTCGAGGCCGCGCCCGTGATCGCCGCGAGGTGGATCACCGCGTCGACGCTGCGAACCGCGTCCTCGACCGCACCGTACTCGCGCACGTCCCCGCGCCGGAATCGAAGGTCGTCGCGGATGCTCCCCGCGAGGTTCGCGGGCGAGCCCGACGACAGCGAGTCGAGAACGACCACGTCGTCGACGCGCTCGTCCGCCAGCAGCTGTGGGACCAACGCGCTCCCGATGTAGCCGCAGCCGCCGGTGACGAGGACGCTCGTCTCGCGTCCCGACCCCTCACTCATCGGTCAACACGCCGGGCAGGAACCGGTCCTCGTGGGCGGCGATCCGGTCCTGCTCGTCGACGAGCGTTCCCAGCACGTCGCGGATTCCCTCTTCCAGCGTCTGCTGCTGTCCACCGACCAGATCGAGGAACCGGTCGTTCTCCATCTCCATTTTGTGTTCCTCGTCCTCGTTGCGCGGGTTCTCGTAGTGTTTCACCTCGGCGTCGAGGTCGAACTCGTCGCCGACCTCGGCGATCGTCTCCGCGAGCTCGACGATGGCGACCGGGCGGGTGACCTGGTTGTAGATGTCGATCCCGTCGTCGCCGGAGTGTCCCTCCTCGACGAGTCGCACGAGGCTCTCGACGGTGTCTTCGAGGCTCACCATCGGCTTGCGCTGTTCGCCCTTGCCGTAGACGGTGATCGGGTAGCCGGCGACCGCCTGCGCGCAGAAGCGATTCACGACTGTTCCGAAGTAGTAGTCGAAGTCGAACCGCGTCGGGCTCTCGTGGTCGCGGGTCTCCTCGGTCTCCGTCCCGTAGACGATCGCGGTCCGGACCTCGCTCATCGGGAACTCGAACTGCGACTCCGCGAGCCGCATGTTCGCCGCGTCGAACGACTTCGTCTGGTGGTACCAGCTCCCGCCCATCGCCGGGAACGGGACCTCGTCGCTACCGTCCTTCCGCTCGACCTCCATACCCCCCTCCGGGATCGGGAAGTGCGGGGCGCCGTAGATGCCCGTCGTCGTCGTCTCGATGAAGTGCGTGTCGTCGAGCCCGCACTCGGCGAGCCCGTGAAGCAGGTTGAGGTTCATCGAGACGTTGTTCCGCTGGGTGTACAGCGCGCGCTCGCCGTTGATCGACGAGTAGGGCGCGCTCGGCTGCGCGGCCGCGTGCAGCACGGTGTCCGGCTCGTACGTCTCCAACAGCTGGAGTACGAAGTCGCGGTCGGCCAGGTCGCCTTCCACGAGACTCAGGTTCTCCACCGCGTCGAATCGCTCCTCGGGGCTCTCGACCCGCGTCGCGGAGACGCTCCCCGACTCGGCGACCCAACTGCGTCGCGCGAAGTTGTCGACGCAGACGATCCGTTCGTCGAGGCGGTCTGCCAGTCGAAGCGCGGTCGGCCATCCGAGGTACCCATCTGCACCGGTGAGTAGGACAGTCATCGTTACTCGGACATCGAGTAACTTAGGCTAAAGGCTTTCTGGTTAGCGCGCGAGACGGTGCACGGGTCGGAACGCGTCGAGCTACTGCGTTCCGGATCGGCTCTCGTGTCGCCAAAGGAGATCGAAGTACTGCCAGAGTCCGGCCACGAACGACGGGTTCTCCGTGACCGCTGCCTGGCGGTGGTGGTTCGGGATCTCCTCCTGTTCGACCATCAGTAAGCCCTGCCCACTGTCGTACTCGAGACTCGGGTCGATGAAGGTTCCCCGCCACGGGAGCACCCGATCGCTGATACGGACGGATACCGGCGGAAACTCTTCTGCGAGGAGAGTTCGGATTTCGTCTTGGCGCCGCTTGTTCTTCTCCGAGAGGTGTTCGGGCGCGAGCAGTAGCACATCGACGTCGACGCCGTGCTCGATGGCGTCCCGCATCGCCGGTCGCACGGCGTCGATGTATCCGAAACTCTTCGTGAGGACGTACACGGACTCCTCGGCCTCGCGAAAGAGACGGCGCGTCTCGCGCTCGCTCGGTTCGCCGACGTCGACGACGTGGAACAGGTCTTCGGTCGGGCTGAGATCGTCGACGCCCCTGTCTCGAACTGGTGTGTACGCGTCCACGAACGATTCTTCGACTGCTTCGACGTCCTCGCGAAATCGCTCGTAGGCGTGCCGCCTGTTCGCGACGGCGCGCTCCGCGATCTCGGACGGGTCGTGCGGCTGATACCGCTTCGGACGGCCCGGGATGATCTTCACGTATCCCGCCTCTGACAGCGAATCGAGCACCCCGTAGATTCTGGCTTTCGGGATACCGGTCGCCTCGGCGAGATCGGGTGCAGTCGTCCGACCCAATAGTAGCAACTCCTCCAGTGCGGCGGCTTCGTACTCCGTGAGATCGAGCAGCGAAAGGAAATCGTCGCCGGAATCGGACATGCCCCTCCGTCGTCGTCGCCCCCGTAAGTACGTACTGGTGGTGCCGGAACAGTTATGTTGTGTCGTTCTATAGAGTTACTCAGAATATGAGTAACCAAGTGCCCTCCGACAAAGACGACGCTCATCTCACAGACGTTCCCGACGGAGCGGGCTGTACGGAGATCTGGGAACACCTCTCGGACGGACGTGACGAAGAACGTTCGGGAGACGACAACCCTCGTAAGGATACCGGCGGCGTCTAAGACCGCGACTAAGGCTGTTGAGATCGCCGAAGTCATCGAGAAATCCGATGATCTGCGAGCAACCTCGCGACGATCGGACCCTACAGGCTTACGCTTGGGCTCTTCCACGCGTACCACCTCGTTCACCCCTCTGATCGTCGTTCACCCCTCTGATCGCGACGAGTGTGAACTCCCCGATGCGGCCGGCCCTCTCATCCAATCCGATCGCACCGAGGAACGACTGGACGAACTAGCGGGTGAGACCGACGAAGCCGTGGTCGACGATTGATTGGTTGACCGCTGAACCGAGACGCACCCCTCATTTCGTCTGTTGTCCGCGCTGGTAACCAACGGTCAGAGCACGTCGGGCTCACACCCCTCGTTTCGTCTGTTCTCTCAGCAGACCGATGGGTACGCCACGATGAGCTATCAGCCACACCCCTCGTTTCGTCTGTTCTATGCCACATATTCGGAGTACCGATCTCTCGATCGGCCGCAACGACAAAACAAACGAAACGAAGTAAACAGACGAACACCACTTTTAAGTTAGTGAATAGTGTTACTCAGAATATCAACGATGTCTGAAGATCTCTTCGCGGAGATGACGGAAACGCTCTTTGAGGACAAATCTATTCTCTCGGAAGAGTACCGTCCGGACGTTATCGTTGAGCGGGATGACGAGATAGACGCGTATCGATCGGCATTAAAAGACGTTCTCTTCGGCCGAAATCCCGCAAACGTATTTATTTACGGGAAAACGGGTGTTGGAAAAACGGCCGTTACAGAGCACATGATGAGTGCCCTCCAAACGGAAGTGGAACGGCGCGACGCGGCCGAAGAACTCCACGTTCACTTCCGGAACTGCAACGACGACAGCGTCTACAGAACGGTTCGATCGCTGATAAATAGCATCCGCGGAGATGAGGGAGAAACGTTTCCGGAAACCGGACTCTCGACGTCGCACGCTCTCGAAACCTTGTACGAGGAAATGGAAGCACTCGGTGGTACATTTCTGTTCATTCTCGACGAGATCGACCACCTTTCTGACCCTGATACACTACTGTACGAACTCCCGCGCGCACGAGCGAACGGGCATCTCGACGCTGCCCGAGTTGGTGTGATCGGGATCAGCAACAACTACACGTTCCGCTCGTCGCTGAGCCCGAAAGTCAAAGACACGCTGATGGAGAAGGAGCTGGCCTTTTCGCCGTACGACGCAGACGAACTTCAGTCGATCCTCACTGCCAGAGCCGAGAAGGCGCTCGTTGACGGTGCATCTGAAGATTCTGCGATCAGACTCGCAGCCGCGAAGGCCGCGAAAGACACCGGAAGCGCACGGCAGGCGATAGATCTCCTCCGCGAGGGCGGTGATGTCGCTGAAGAACAGGGAGCGGCGGCGATCACGGACGACCACATCGAAGTGGCTGCCGCACGCGTTCAGCGAGGTCGCGTCCAAGACAAGTTGCGCGACCAGACCATGCACGGGCAACTCATCTTAGAGTCACTCGCACGGATCGAAGTGAACGGAGACGTTCCTGCACGGTCGAAAGAGATTCAGGCGGTGTACGAACGCGTCGCACGAAACTGGGGTCACGATCCACTAACCACGCTAAAGAGCATCCAGAACCACCTCGCGGATCTCACGATGCTCGGTTTTCTCGAACGTACCGAACAGAACGAAGGGCGTGCGGGCGGCGTCCACTATCGATACGAGCTCGCGTTGGACCCCGAAATCATCTTGGAAACGCGCGAGTCGATCGAGAATCAACCGTAGTCCGTTTCGAAACGGAAGAACAGACGAAACGAGGGGTGTCGATGCCTGAGAGAGAGGGTCCTCCGGATGAATAAGAACAGACGAAATGAGGGGTGTGATTCAACCGAGAAGGATCCACCACAGAGTGCAGAGACGAGAACAGACGAAACGAGGGGTGCCCGGGCTCCCCGAGGCGACCGTCAAAACACCACGAGCCGACCGTCAAAACTCTACGAGCCGACCGTCAAACGCTGTCGAGCTATCGCACTCTCGAACCTGACCGAAACCCCGACAAACCGCGTTACTCCACCGTAACGCTCTTCGCCAGATTTCGCGGCTTGTCGATCGCCCGACCCTTGTCGTTGGCGACGTGGTACGCGAACAGCTGTAGGTACACGTTCGCCACCAAGGGCTCGACGACGCCCACGTCGGGCACCTCGAACGACACGTCCAGCGTGTCGTACTCGTCGCCCGCCGACACACACCCCAACGCAGGCGCGCCCCGCGTCTGCGCCTCGGTGACGTTGTTCATCGTCTCGGCGGCCCGCGATCCGTCCGTCAACACCGCCAACACGGGCGTCTCGGGCGTCACCAACGCCAACGGGCCGTGTTTGAGCTCCCCCGCGGCGAACCCCTCGGCGTGGTCGTACGAAATCTCTTTGAGCTTCAACGCGCCCTCCAGCGCCACGGGCACTCCCAACGCACGCCCGACGAAGAAGAACGCCTCGCCGTCGCCGTACTCGCGGGCGGCCTCCCGCACCTGGTCTTCCTCGTCAAGCACCTGCTGGACCGCGCCCGGGAGACCGCGCAGATCCTCTAACACCGACCGCGCGTCGGCGGCCCCGAGCGCCCCACGATCACGCCCCACGGCGACCGCGAGCATCGCGAGCGTCGCCACCTGCGAGGCGAACGTCTTCGTCGCCGCCACGCCGATCTCCGGGCCGGCCCGGATGAACGCCGTCCCGTCGACTTCCCGCGTGACAGTACTCCCCAAGGTGTTCGTCACGGCGAACGTCCGCGCGCCCGCGGCGTTCGCGCGACGCACCGCCCCGAGCGTGTCGGCCGTCTCTCCGCTCTGAGTCACGGCGACCACCAGCGTCCGATCGGGCGTCCGCCCCGCGCCGAACTCGTACTCGCTGGCGATCTCGACGGTCGCGCGCACCCCCGCGAGGTCCTCGAACAACTGCGCGGCGTACCGACCCGCGTAGTAGGAGGTCCCGCAGGCGACGATCCGGATCTCCTCCAGATCCGCGAGAAAGCCTGGCGGGAACGAGACGTCGAGATCGACGTCGCCGGCATCCACGTCCAGCCGCCCGGCGAGGGTCTGCCGAAGCGACTCGGGCTGTTCGTGGATCTCCTTGCGCATGTAGTGTTCGTACCCTCCCTTCTCCGCGGCGTCTGCTTCCCACGTCACCGTCTCGATCGCGCGATCGACCGGCTCCCCGTCGGCGAAGATCTCGACGCCATCAGGTGAGAGCGCCGCCACATCGCCGTCCTCCAAGTACGTCACGTCGCGAGTGTGCTCCAAGAACGCGGTCACGTCGCTGGCGACGAACGACGCGTCCTCGCTGCGGCCCAACACCAGCGGGCTTCCGCAGCGTGCGACAATGATCCGGTCGTCGCCCTCGCGGACTGCACAGATCGCGTAGCTCCCTTCCAGTCGATCCTCGACGCGTTGGACTGCGGCCAGCAGATCGGCGTCGGGATCGGCTGCGAGCTCTTCTTCGATCAGGTGCGGAATGACCTCGGTGTCCGTATCGCTCGTGAACTTGTGGTCGGACAGCTCCGCTTTGAGCGCCTCGTAGTTCTCGACGATCCCGTTGTGGACGACCGCCACGTCGCTCGCACAGTCGGTGTGCGGGTGCGCGTTCGCGTCCGTCGGCGGCCCGTGCGTGCTCCACCGCGTGTGGCCGACGCCGTGGGTCGCGTCCGGCACGTCCGGGACGGTGAGCCCGTCGACCTCACCCGACCGCTTCGCGACCGTGAGCCCGCTCGATTCACCCACGAGCGCGACGCCCGCCGAGTCGTAGCCGCGGTACTCCAGGTTGCGGAGCCCCTCGTGGACGATCGAACCCACGCCGTCGATCGCGCCGCCGTCGGTGTCGGCCGCGCCCCCGTCGCTGCCGCCATCTTCGCTGCCCGCAGCGACACCCGCGCCGACGTATCCGATAATCCCACACATGATTATCCCCTCCGGACGACCGCGCCAGATTCAACGCGCCCGTCGATCACGACGCCCGCGTCGGCTCGCACGTCGTCGCCGACCACGGCGCCGTCGGTGAGCGTCGCGCCGCCGCCGACGGTCGTGTTATCGCCGACCACACCACCGAGTTCCACGTCGTGATGGACCGAATCGCCGACGACCACCGTTGCGGGACCCCCGGCGATCGTCGCGTTCGGCCCGATTCGGGCGTTCCCAGCGACGATCGCGTCGCGGACGACGGCCCCGGCACCGATCACGGCGTCAGGGAAGATCACCGCGTTCTCGACGACCGCTCCCGCCTCGATCGTCGCGTTGCTCCCGATCGCGGTGCTCCCGCCGACCGTGACGTTCGGTCCGATTCGGACGTTGCCCGCGAGCGCCACGTCGTCGGCGACGGTCACCGACTCGCGGAGGGGGGGATCGGCAGGCCCGGTCTGTTCGGACTCACCGATCAGCGCGGCGTTGACCGTCAGCAGGTCCCAAAGATTCGACACGTCGAGCCAGCGGCCATCGTACCCGACCGCGGTCAGGTCTCCCGCCGACGCGAGCTCGTTGAGCGTCGCCGTGATCGCCAGTTCGCCCGTCGTGTGCGTCTCGCGGATCGCGTCGAACACGGCCGGCGAGAAGGCGTAGACGCCGGCGTTGATCCGGTTCGTCTCCACCGGCCCCTCGGGCTTCTCGTCGATCCCCGTCACCCGGTCACCGTCAAGTGTTACCACGCCGTACTCGCGCGGGTGTTCCGCGGTCGTGACCGCCATCGCCGGGTGGTCGCCGTCGCGCGCGAGATCACGGACTTGTGAGACGACTGCGGCGTCGACGATCCGGTCGCCGTTGAGTACGACGAAGGGGCCGTCGACGACGGACTCGGCCTGCAAGACGGCGTGACCGGTTCCCAGTTGCGTCGACTGCTCGACGTACTCGATCGTCACGCCCCAGTCGTCGCCGTCGCCGAAGTGGTTCCGAATACGCTCCTGTCTGTACCCGACGACGAGGGCGATCCGATCGATTCCGGCCGCGGCGACGGCCTCGACAACGTGTTCCAACAGCGGACGGTTTGCCACGGGGACCATCGGCTTCGGCCGCCGGTTCGTCAGCGGCTCTAGCCGCCGTCCCTCGCCCGCGGCGAGGATCACCGCGGTCACGGAATTGTCGCTCATGCCGCAACCGTCGCCCGCCCGCGGTTTAAATCGCTCGTGGTCGATCACGCTCCGAGTGACGATCGAAACGTCGGTTTCATCCGCTCTGGAACGCGGAACGTAGCAGGAGTCCAAGAGAACAGAGGCTGCCTTCGGCGGAATACTGCTGTGGGGCGCTACTCCGACACTCGATCGCGGGTCAGCGCCTCTCCGGGACCGGTCGTCTCCGCTGCACCCAGTCTGACGCCGGCGTTCAGCGACGTGTTGATCCCCGTCTTCGCGCCGTCGCCGACGATCGCCCCGAGCTTCCGGCGGCCGGTGTCGACGCGGTCGCCTTTAACCGTCATTCGGACGTTCGCATCGTCGTGTCGAAGGTTCGCCACGTTCGTACCGGCGCCGAAGTTCACGCCGCGACCGAGCACGGAGTCGCCGACGTACGAGAGGTGGCCCACTGACGCGTCGGCCATCAGGACCGAGTTTTTCACCTCGACGCTGTGTCCAACGTGCACGTCCGGACCGACCACCGTCGCCCCGCGGACGTACGCGTTCGGCCCGACTTCCGCGCCCTCACGGATCAGCGCCGGCCCCTCGATATACGCTCCAGACCGGACCAGCGCTCCTTCCTCGATGACGACCGGGCCGTGGAGGTGGACGCCCTCCTCGACCGTGCCGGCGATCGGGCCGTCTGATTCGCCCAGCTTCGCGAGCGCCAGTTCGTTGGCTTCCAGAAGCTCCCAGGGGCGACCGACGTCGAGCCACGTCCCCTCGTAGGGCGCCACGTCGATCGGATGGCCGTCGTCGAGGAGGAGCTCGATCGTCGTCGTGATCTCGTACTCGCCGCGTTCGCTCTCGGGGGTTCTATCGATATACTCGAAGACCTCGGGCGTAAACGCGTAACAGCCGACGTTCGCGAGATTCGTCGGCGGGTCGTCGGGCTTCTCGACGATCTCGGCGAGTGAACCGTCCTCGGTCGTCGAGAGCACACCGTATGCCCGAGGATCGACGACCTCCGTGGCCGCGACTGCTGTCCCCTCGGCGTCGGCAAGGGAGCGGGGAAGCGATGCATCCACGACCACGTCGCCGTTGAGCACGAGGAAGTTGTCGTCGACGACGGGCTCGACCTGCGCGACGGCGTGAGCGGTCCCCAACGCCTCCGCCTGTTCGACGTAGTGGACTGGATAACTCCGATACGACTCGCCGATCGCGTCGCGGATCGCGTCGCCGCGGTATCCGACTACGACGACGAACTCGTCGACGACACCGGCCACGGTGTCGAACACCCGTTCGAGCAGCGACCGATCGCCGACCGGAAGAAGTGGCTTCGGACGACGGTCCGTTAGCGGTCGCATGCGGGTCCCGCGGCCGGCCGCGAGCACGACTCCGTACATGTCCGAGGCCGACGGGGTGACGGGGTTTATCGGCTGCGGTCGGCGGCGGCGCGATCGATGAGGTCTCGCGCCGTTTCGAAGAGATCGTCTGCATCGTCCGCGTTCCGCGCCTCGGCGGTGATCCGCACTAGCGGCTCGGTGCCGCTCGCGCGCACGAGGAACCAGCCCGCGTCCGTCTCCACGCGAATCCCGTCGAGCGTCGAGACGGTTTCGAACCGCTCGTGGGCGAGTTCGGCGACGTGTTCGACCACCGCCTCCTTCGCGTCCGTCCGCACCGAATCCCGCCGAATCGGGTACGCGGGAAGCCCGTCGACCATCGCCGACAGCGATCCCTCCGCGCCGACCAGCGCGGCCAGCGTGCAGGCGGCGAGGGGGCCGTCGGGACAGCGCGTCTGCTCGGGCCAGATCCATGCGCCGCTCGGTTCGCCGCCGAACACGACGCCGGGGTTCGCGGTCTCAGCGGCGACGTACGCGTCGCCGACCGGGGTGTACGTCACGTCCGCACCGACCTCGGCGAGCGTGTCCGCGACGAGGAGGCTCGTGTCCACCGGGACCGCCACGCGATCGCCCGCGTCGGCTTCGCGTCGACCGAACAGCGCGAGCAGCGCGTCGCCGGAGACGAACTGGCCGCGCTCGTCGATCGCCATCATCCGATCGGCGTCGCCGTCGTGAACGATCCCGAGGTCCGCGTCGGTGGCCTCGACGACCACGCAGGCCGTCTGGCAGTTCTCGGCCGTGGGCTCGCTCGGCCGTCCCGGGAACCGCCCGTCTCGCTGGGCGTTGAGCGTCTCCACGTCACAGCCGGTCGCGTGGAGCGCGTCGGCGGTGACTCGTCCCACGCCGTTGCCGAGGTCGACGACAACCGAGAGGTCGTCCGGGATCGCGACGGACTCCCGGAGCGCTCGCTCGTGGCGCTCGCGTGCGCCGTCTACGTGGCGGTGCTCGCCGAGTTCGTCCCACGCGCCGAGGTTGAACGCCGCTTCCTCGACGATCTCGGCGATTCTGTCGTTTTCGTCTTCGTCGAATGCCCGCCCGTCGGCCGCCCAGAGCTTGATCCCGTTGTCGGGCGCGGGGTTGTGTGAGGCGGTGACGACGACGCCGGCGTCGGCCCCTTCCCGGACGACGCTCCGCGCGACGGTCGGTGTCGGCTGGACGCCCACGTCGATCACGTCGCCGCCGCACTCGGTGACGCCGGCCGAGAGGGCGCGACTCAGCGTGCGTCCGCTCTCGCGAGCGTCCCGTCCGAGGACGACGGTGTCGGCGCCGTCGGTCACCAATGCACGTCCAATGTCGAGCGCGAGGTCGGCCGTGATCGTCTCTCCAACGCGACCTCGGACACCGCTCGTTCCGAACATACCTCGGCTTCAGCGGCGGGAGAAAAGACATTTCGGGTGGTGAACGAGAATCTCGCAAGCACCGCGGGCAGAACCGTGAGTGATAGAAGCGCCCAGTGGATCGACGTGAGGGAGAGTACGTTTCGTCTGTCTGTGGTAGTAGCGGTTGGACGGAACTGATGAAGTAAGACTGTCCTCCGATGGCACACCGCCTGCCGTCTCGGAGAGAGTACGTTTCGTCTGTCTTCTCGAAATTCCCGCGGATGGGACGGAGATCCAGTTGTTTTCGAGCCTCCGAATAGACAGACGAGACAAACAAAAGCAGGTTTTAAGTACTTATGTCGGTTCATCGCACGTACGCATGGCCGGGCCATTCAGTGATATCGAGCGTTCGATTTTTGTCTCGAAGGAAGTTCTCTCCGAAGATCATCAGCCTGATCAGATTCTCGAACGCGACGAGGAGATCGATCAATACCGCCACGCGCTTCAAGATGTTCTCTTCGGTCGCACCCCACAGAACGTCATGCTGTACGGGAAGGCCGGGCTCGGCAAAACCGCTGTCACGACGTATATGATGGAGGCGCTTCAAGACGAGGTCACGAAGCGACCGGACGCCGACGACGTACACGTACACGAATTGAACTGTAACGGAAAGTCTCTCTACACTGTCGTTCGCACTCTGGTCAACGGACTGTTACCCGAGCATGCAAGCGAGTTCCCGAAACGTGGTCTTGGAACGGCTGACGCCTTCGAGGAACTCTACACTCAACTTGACCGAATCGGCGGAACTCACCTCGTCGTCTTCGACGAGATTGATCACTTGGACGATGTCGACACCCTCCTGTATGAACTCCCGCGAGCGCGATCGATCGGTCACATCACGAACTCGAAGGTCGGAGTCATCGGAATCAGTAACAACTACACGTTTCGGCAGTCGCTCTCGCCGAAGGTGAAAGACACGCTGATGGAGACAGAGATATCGTTCAGCCCGTACGATGCGAGCGAGCTCCGTACAATTCTCGCGGACCGTGCCGATCGGGCGTTCGTAGAAGGTACCTGTGACGACTCGGCCATCGCGAGGGCGGCGGCGATCGCGGCCAAGGATCGCGGAAACGCGCGCCAAGCGATAGATCTCCTCCGTGTCGGCGGCGAAGTCGCCACACGGGGTGACGACGAACGGGTCGACGACTCACACATCGTCAAAGCCCAAGAACTCGTGCAGCGGGGACGATTGCGGAACCGCATTCGAGATCAGACACAGCACGCACAGCTCCTGCTCGAAACCGCGGCGTACATCGAACAACAAGGGGAGTCACCGGCACGGTCGAGAACGATCAAGGACCGATACGAGGCGGTCGCCGAATCACACGCTGTGGATCCACTTACGACCCTTAAGAGCATCCAGAACCATCTCTCTGACCTCCACATGCTCGGGTTTCTGCAGCGGAGAGACCGAAATCACGGCGAAGGCGGCGGTCGGTACTACGAGTACCAACTCGACCTCGATCCGCAGATCGTCGTCGAAATCCGACAGGAGGCCGAAGCCAAACCCTCCCCATAAGACGCCACAAAGACAGACGAAATGTACTCTCTCACTCCTCGATGACACACGGTGCAGAAAGGAGCGGGACACACCACTGTTGCGAGTGAAGCGCGGTCACGCGACACCCCGATCGATTCGATCTGTCGGATTCGATGATATCGCTCATCGATCTGATCTCACGAATGGTTTCGATATCGGGTGACGGAGCCCCCTGACGGAGCGCCCGGTCGATTGACGCGGGAGAGTACGTTTCGTCTGTCTGCCGAACGCACGCACCGTCGGGACGGATATTCAGTCGTTCGTCCAGCAGCGACAGGAACGGGGGTCACAGAGATACGAGGAGGAAGCCCACGGCTTTAGCCGTGGGAGGAATCCGACAATTCATTCCACAGACCACGAGCGGTGACATCCTCCCCGTCGTAAACGACGGGGCTTCCCCCGCACGAGGAATCCCGGCCTGTCGCCGAGTAGGTTTCAGGACCCTCTCCCGAGGTCGGTGGGACGGGTTTCGTCCCTCGCTCGGGAGCGTCCTGTGGCGCTGTCACGGGCGCTCCCATCCGCAAGCGAGTCATCGACGCCCGGTTTCTCAGGGGGGCTCTCTCCCAAGCGGTCATGCCTCACGGCACGGTCGGTTCGGTCACACTTCCCCGACCCGTAGGCCGGGTTCCCGTGCTGACGAACGACGCGAACCCCGCAGTCGGTTGCAGAACCGACCCGTGGGAACCGACGCCCCGAAATATTCGGGACGCTGGTTTCAGCGCGTCTCGTACTCCCGCGCAAGTGCCGAGAGTCGACGTAACCCTTGCTAACGTGTACGAAACGGCGTGTACTAAGCGTTTGGGTTTCGATAAGCAATCGTCGGCGGTTGCTCAGTACCATGTCGGATTCACGCCCGTCGTGAACGGCGGGATTCTCTCCTTGCATCAAGATAGCCATCCGACTCCCCTACGCCAGCCACAGTATTTATAAAAATTAATACTATATGTGAAACACAGATGGAGGGCGTAATTCGCACCGCTAAAGTTAAACTTGACGTACCCAGCGAGCGGTGCGACGATCTCCATCAGACGAAAAATCAGTTCCTCCACTGTGCGAACATCACTTCAGAGTGGGCGTGGAAACACCCGAACGACTACTGCGTAACCTCCAAACAGAAAGCCGAGAACGCTCTCTACGACCAACTTCGTAACGAGACGGAGTTGACCGCGAATCTCGTTCAGAAAGGGATCCGGCGTGCTATTGAGGCCACAAAAAGTGGTGTTGCCCGTCTCAAAAAACAGGAGAGAACGAGTCAACCGCACTTCGACGCGTGGAGCGTCGTCTACGACAAGCGAAGTGCGACGTTCCACCGTGACCACGTTTCGCTCTCAACTGTGAACGGTCGCGTTGAGTGTGACTACGTGATTCCCGACGATCCCGAGGAAACACCGATCGGTGAGTACCTGTTGAACGAGGACTACGAGTTCCGTATGTCCACGTTGCAGTACGACCGCTCCACAGAGTCGTTCTATCTCCACGCAAAAATGCGCCGAACCGAACGTGACGAGAAAGAGCAGTCTACGACTACTTTTGATGACGCCAAGCACAGAACAGTCCTTGGCGTTGACCTGAACGTGGACGGCTCGCTCGCCGTGACTTCGACAGGCGTGTTCATCGGGAATGCCGACGAAATGAATCATCGACGCCGAGAGTTCGAGAAGACCCGCGGGTCGATGCACCAGACGGGCACGCGGTCGGCACACCTGTCGATTCAGTCGATGAACGACCGCGAACACCGGTGGATGCAGGACGAGCTGCACCGAGCCTCGAACCGGATTCTGGAAGAAGCCCACGAACACGACTGCACGCATATCGCGTTCGAGAATCTGACGGACATTCGCAAGCGGATGGCGGGTGCGAAGCGATTCCATGCGTGGGCGTTTCGACGCCTGTACCAGTACGTCGAATACAAAGCTGAGATGATCGGGATCGAGGTCGAGCAGGTGAGTCCGGCGTACACGTCTCAACGGTGTTCGTCATGTGGGTTTACGCACGAAACTAATCGACAGTCGAAGCACCAGTTTGTCTGTCAGAAGTGCGAGTACGAACTGAACGCCGACTATAACGCGAGCAAGAATATCGGTCACAAACTTCTCAAACGCCTCCGCTCGGGGCAGAAGTCTTCGAGCGGAGGCGCACCCTGTCAGTGTGCGCTGAAGTCAGGGACATTGAACCTGAATGGTGATTTCTACGCCTCCGTCGAGTCGACGGCAGAAGGGGAGTCTACTGACAAGCCCACGACTTCAGTCGTGGGTAACTGACTCGTCGATCCGCGGAAGAACCGTCGTTTCAAGAACGCGCGTGAGATCTATCTCCGGCGATCGGCTCGGCGGACGATCCAGACGTGACAGAGAACCAGCGGCGACAGTCGTCGGCGATCGTGTGCCTGTCTATGGGGAGTCCGTTTCATATTTAGTAAATAGAATGTGTTAGCTATACCAAAATAAATTTGATAATTCGTGATCTCATGTTAACCTCAACACTCTCACGACGTGACCTCGACCGTCGACGAGCTTCACGCAGGAGCCGGGTTTTCCAAGAGAGTGCACCTTCGGAACGTTCGTCGATATCGACAACGAACCCGCTGGCGACGATCACAGGTACCCTCGCTAGGTCAAGAAGTATTTAGACGAATATGCAATTATACTCCATTTATAAATGTATATATACATTTAAATAGCAAGTTATTGGTATCAGCTCGATGAAAACGGACGGTACGTGCTGGTTATCTCTCGTTCGAATCGCCGTTTGATCGACTGCAACGCGATCCGATCCTCGTCGCGGACCGATCGTCGCTGACCAATCGTCGCGGACCGACCGTCGCTGACCGATCGTCGCTCGATCTCTTGAACGCGATGATGAACAGCAGAGTGTCTCTGATCGACACCAGAATTACCAGATATAGAAGATATATTTAAATATGATATGATCGTGAGATAGCGACGAACATCGTCTCCCACGACTGTCGGCGACGACCCGAATCACCGAAACGGATCGGTGGCGGTTGCTCATTAGCATTACAGTCGTACTGATGTAATTAGTGTCTTAGAACTGTACACCACCCCGACGCGGAAGATGGAGAGAGTGACCGTGAGAAGACGCCGTGCGAAACGATGAGGACAGAGGCGCTCGGCGGTGCCCACGCGATCGAGAATGAACGCTCGTTCGGCAGCGCAAAACGCTACGAAACGCCACGAAACGCTACGAGTACGTCGCGCGAATCCCGATGATCCGGGCGGACTGCGCGACCATCTCGGGGACCTCCTCATGGTACCACGTTCCGTTCATCCGGGTGGTCGGCCCCGAGACGCTGATCGCGCCGAGGACGTGCCCGTCATCCGCCGACAGGATAGGCGCGCCGACCGCTCGCATCCCGACGGTTCGCTCCTCGTCGTTGAACGCGTACCCTCGCTCGGCGATCTCGTCGAGTTCGGTCCGCAGCGCCTCGGCGTCCGTAAGCGTCTGGGGCGTCTGATCGTCGAACGCCACGCGGTCAAGCAGCGCGTCGAGTCGGTCGTCGGAAAGGTGCGCGAGGTACGCCTTGCCGACCGAGGTCGCGTGGAGGTCGACGACGGTTCCGATGTGCGAGTCGGTTCGCACCGCCTGATCCGCCAGCGACTGGTAGACGTAGATCCCGACGCCTCCTTCCTCGACCATCACCTGCGCACGCTCGCCGACCGCCTCGACCAGGCTGTCCGTCTCGGGCTTGACAACGTGATACAGGTCGTGACGCTGGCGCGCGCGATCTCCCAGTCCGAGGAACTGCAGCCCGAGTCGGTACTCGTCGCCGTCCTGAACGACGTACCCCAGCTCCCGGAGCGTCTGGAGGTGGTTGTGGACCGTGCTCTTCGAGATCGACAGCGACTCCGCCAGCTCCGAGACGCCGCACCCCTCCCGCTCACCGAGCTGTTCGATGATACGGAACGATCGTTCTGTCGCTCCGACCGATGCCGTGTTCGGTGTGTCGTCGCGTGCCATACTCGACGGAACGCATGGCCGGGTGAAGTATCTGTCGCGTCCGTTCAGTCCAACAGAACGTCTGTTCCGTATTACGGTCGGAGCGTGTCGACCGTCGACCGGACCGGGCGCTCCGCGACCGCGTCGAGGGCGTCGAGCGCCTCGTCGACTCGGGCGTTATGTTCCCGCCCCCCGCCGAGCCCGTGCGCCAGGAGCGCACGGTTCCGAGCGCGATACTCCGCGTCGGGAATGGGGTCGCGGTAGTCTCCCCGGGGGTAGTCGCGCGCACCGGTCAGAGTCGTCCCGTCGCGCAGTTCGACGACGACACTCGCTCCCCACGACTCGGGGAACGCCGCCTCGTACCCGTCGTCTTCGCGGAGTTCGACGCGTGCGGCCACGGACTGAACCGTCTCGTCGGCCAGCGCCTCGGCCGTGAAGTGGTCGAGGTCGACGCTCCCCCGACAGAGGTACGTCGCCAGCACGTACGGTGCGGAGAACTTCCCGGCGGTCATCGTCTCGGGCTCGGCGTGAGACATGTCGGTCGCGTTGGCGAACGTCCTGACCGTGATCGCCTCCACGTCGGCCGGGTCGATCGCCTGCCTGTCGCCCGATCGCTCGCTGCCGTCTCCCGCCCGCCCGTCGATCGCCTCGCGGAGCGCGTCGAGCGGCGGGTGGGTGTACCGGCAGGACGGGTACGGTTTGAAGTAGTGTTCCGCGATCGCCCACTCCTCGCCGAGCGTCTCGAACTGGCTGGCGAATCCGTCCGGCAGCAGCTCCTCGAAGGGGTCGTACACCTCCTCGATCGCCGCGCGCGAGCCCTCCAGTCCCGCGAGCGCGGTCAGCGCTGCGGTCACGCCGGCCTGCGCCGAGAAGCCAGCGGTGAAGTTCCGCGCGGGCGCGCCCTCCGCGTACGGGTCGTGCATCGAGACCACCGCGAGGTTCGCAGCGATCCGGAACGTCTCCGTGAGCTCCTCGGGGGTCGCGTCCAGACAGAGGGCGCTCGTCACGGCCGGCCCCACGGTCGTCCACGTCGAGTGCGGGTTCCGAACGAGCCACGGGATCGCGTCGTTCATCCGGTCTTTCATCGCGAAGATCGCCCGTTCCAGCCGGACACAGATATCGTAGGCCCGAGTACACGCGTCGACGAACGCCTCGCCGTCGACGTTGTTCGCCTCCGCGGCGGCGAGCCCGCCGGCGACGATCCCGGCACCGACGTGGCCCCCCGTGTTGTGCCCCTCCTCGATCTCCTGTGCGATGGCGGCCGCTGCGTTGGTCATGGCGGCCTGCGGTGGCGCGACTCGTCGATCAGTCCCGAGTATTGACGCCTTGCCGTCGACGAACGCACCGTCTCTCGCGACGCCGGCGACCCCGGGTGCCGCCGATCCGGCGACGGCGGCCGCCAGTACGTCCGCGACCACTGCCCGTCCGTGCTTGCGGGCCACGTCGTCGACGGGCGACGCGAGAAACTCGGCGACCGCTCGCTCCCACTGTCGTGTGTGTCGTATTGCCATACCCGGGAGACGCGCGTCGCGGGCAAAAGCGTATGGGCCGCGGCGGGCGTCGTAAAACGGAACGCCGCGGTGTCAGCGCCGGGCGAGCGTACAGAGCACGCGCGGCGGCTCCGGCGCCCTGGCGCTCTCCCAGAGCGTGGCCGCCCGGTCCGCGCCAATCACGGGCGCGACCAGCTCTCGGAACTTCGATTCGAGCCGCCCCTCGTCGAACGGGTCGTGCTCGCCGCCTCGCGGGGCGACGACCTCTCGCGAGAAGCGCTCGTTCGCCGTCTCGACGATCACCCGTGCGCCCCGCTGTTCGGGAGCCCGGGCGGCGATCTCGTCGTCGACAGCGACCGTGACGCGTTCGGCGAGCGCGATCGCTTCTGAAGTTATCGCCTCGTCCACGAACGCGGTCGGTCCGGTCTCGCCGCGCAGCAGCGCCGTCGCGACCGCGAACGGGATCGAGAACTTCGCCTGCAGTTGGTTTTGCGGTCGCGACTCCGTCAGCCGTGCGGCCGCCGGATACGTCTCGACGCGGACCGACTCCACCGCGGCCGCATCCAACCCGTCCGGGAGGGCCGCGATGGCATCCAGCGTCGGGTGGGTGTACCGACACGCGGCGTGGATCTTGAAGTAGCCGTGTTCCAGCTCCCAGCGCTCGCCGAGTCCCGCCGAGAGGGCTGCCTCGTCGACCCCGTCGGCGGCGGATTCGAGGTGCCGCGCGACGCCGTTCTCCAAGCCGCCGAACCCGGCTTCCGCCTGATCGACGGCGACCAGCGCCGCGAGGTTGCTCATGCCGGCGTAGACGTTCCGCACGGTCGCGCCCTCCGTCGCCGCCTCGAACCGGGTGTGTTGCGCGTAGTTCGCCGCGATGGCCATGGCCGAGCGCGTCGTCTCCGGGTCGAGTCCGCGAGAGCGTGCCACTGCGGCCGCGCCGCCGACCGCCCCCCACACGCCGTGCGGGTGGTACCCCGATTCGAGCGTCCCGACCGCGCGGGCGGTTCGGACGGCGACCTCGTAGCCCGCGACGAACGAGCGCACGAACGCGTCACTGTCGCCGTAGCCGATCTCGGCGTCGGCCAACAGCGCGGGCAACACGTGGATCGCCGGGTGGCCGGCGGCGAACCGATGCCCCTCGTCGAGTTCGAGGACGGTGCCCGCCGCGCCGTTGCAGAGCGCCGCCAGCGGCGGGACCGTCTCGCCGCCGTCGGCGCCGAGCACCGTCGCCCCGCCGGAGACGCCGTCGGTCCAGCGCCGCGCGAGCGCGACGACCGCGTCGTCGGTCGACCCCGCGACGATTGCGCCGAGCGTGTCGGCGATTGTGAGTCCCGCCCGGTCGCGGACCCGGTCGGGAATCGCTTCCGTCTCAAGCTCCGCGGCGAACGCCGCCAGATCGCGTTCGGGCTCAGGCGGCATCGTCGTCCAACAGGTCGGTGCGCGCACGGAGCAGTTCGACAAAGCGAGACGGCCACGAGACGACGCCCTTCGGGCTGTACAACACTATCGCGATGAGGATGACCCCGTAGACGGCGTTGTTCAGCCCGGGGACGGAGAAGGACTGGCGGACGAACTCGCTGACCGGGATGACGATGAACGACCCCACGATCGGGCCGAGAACGGTGCCGATCCCGCCGACGATCGCCGGCAGGAGAATCTCGATGTTGACGAGCAGATCGAACACCGTCGTCGGACGGATCGTGTTGAAGTACATCGCCCAGAACGCCCCGGGCCACGCCGTGAAGAAGGCGCTCACGGCGACCGCCAACAGCTTGTACCGGTAGGTCGGGACCCCGATGGCGGCCGCAGCCTGCTCCCGCTCGCGGATCGCGAACAGGTAGTAGCCGAGCTGCGACCGGTTGATCGCGAGCGAGACGACGGTGACGACCGTCAGGAACCCGAGAATGAGGTAGTAGTACGGCAGGTCGCCGGTGAACTGGAACGCGGCCAGCCCCGGCCCGTCGGCGTACTCGCGCGCGAGCGGCCTGAAGAACCCGCTTGCACCGCCGAGTTGCGGAACGTTCGTGAACACGTACCGCAACAGCTCCGCGAACGCCAACGTCGCCAGCGCGAAGTAGTGCCCCTCCAGATCGTAGCGGAAGGTCAACGCGCCGATCAACAGCCCGTATATCCCCGCGAGGACGCTGCCGAGCAGCATCCCGATCCACGGGGAGATCCCGAAGGTTCCGGTCAGGATGATCGTCGCGTACGCGCCGAGTCCGAAGAACGCGGCGTGCCCGAACGAGAACTGTCCGGTGTACCCCGACATGATGTTCCACGCCTGAGCGGTCGTCGCCCAGATGAGGGTAATGATGAGCATGTTCAGGCTGAGCCAGCCTAGCGGGGCGTACCCGAACAGCGCGAGCTGTCGGAGGAACGGCATCGCCGCGAGCAGGATGAGACTCGCCGCGACCAGCGCCGGAAGCGCGTACCACTCGTCCCGGAACGCGCCGTACCGCTCGACGGCCCGCGAGAGCGCGTTACTCATCGTCGCTCCCTCCGAGCAGTCCCTCCGGTTTCACAAGCAACACGAGGATGAAGGCCATGAAGATCACGATCTGGTAGGTGGAGCCGCCCAGGTACGCCGAGCCGAACACCTGGATAAAGCCGATGATGAGCCCGCCGACGAACGCGCCGGGGAAGGATCCGAGCCCGCCCAGCACGACCACGACGAACGCGTTTATCAGGTACTGGTCGCCGAGCGCCGGCGTGAACGACTGGAACAGCGGGATAACTGCACCCGCGAGTCCCGCCAGCGCGGCACCGATCCCGAAGGTGAGCGCGTCGATCCGGGGGACGTCGATCCCGACGTACTGCGCGCCGTCGCGGTTGTCCGCGGTCCCGCGGATCGCGCGACCGAGCATTGTTCGCTGGAGGAACAGCCACGTTCCAGACAGCGCGACGAGCGCGATGATGAGCGCGTACAGCTGCCCCTGCGGAACGAACACGCCGGAGATTTCGAGGGAGCCGAGGTCGAGCCCGAGCTGTCGCGGGTCGGAGCCGAAGGCGATCTCGACACCGCTGATGAGGATCAACAGAACGCCGAAGGTGACGATCAGCTGGTTCTCCTGTGGCGCGTCGATGATCGGTGCGATCGTCGACCGATAGATGACGACACCGAAGACGAACAGCAACAGGACGGCGAACGGGATGGCGAAAAACGGCGAGAGGCCTGTGGCGTCCGAGAAGACCAACACCGCGTACATCGCGACCACCATCAGTGCCCCGTGCGCGAAGTTGATGACGTCCATCACGCCGAAGATCATCGTCAGCCCGAGCGCAATGAGTCCGTAGATCCCGCCGAGCAGCACCGCGAACACGAAGTACTGGGCGAATATCGTCGGAGACGGCAGCGAGAGGCCGAGCGCTGTCTGTATCCCGAGCGCATCGAACGCGCCGACGAACGCCACGCCGGCGGCTTCTCGACAGCAGGCGTCAGGGAGAAACGAGGAAAGCATGTGGGTCAGAACTGCGCGTCGGTCTCGGCGAACTCCTCGGGTGCGACGACGCGGTCCTCGAGATCCTGAATCTGGAACAGCGGAGCGAGCGCGTTCTCGTTTTCACCGTTGTCGGCGAAGGTGATAGGCGGCATCGCCGCGATGTGATCCTCGACGGTGATCTCTCCGAGCGCATTGTTGATGTCTTCGGGGTCGGCCGAGCCCGCCTCCTCGATCGCCGCGATGATGACCTCGGTGGCCGCGTAGGTCATCGCGACGTTCGCGTCGAATCCGGAGTCGAACTCCGACTCGAAGCGCGATCGGACCTCGCCGGCGCGGTCGGACGTCGGGTCGAGCGCGAAGTTGGTTGCGAACCCGCCCTCTACGGTGTCGCCCATCTCTTCGAGCGCACTGATGTCGTTCATCGCCGCGTTCGAACAGCCGGTCACGTAGTCCGGCTGGTAGTTCTGGTTGTCCATCGCGTTGACGAGCTCGATCGTCCCCGACCGGTAGGTGGTCGCGATGACGGCGTCGGGGTCCGCGTCCCGGAGCGACGTGACCTGCGTGTCTGCGGTGTCGCCCGGCTCGTAGGCGGTCTCGGCGACGATCTCGATGTCGTTCGCCGGGAGCTCCTCCCGGAGCGCGTCGCGGATCGACTGGCCGAAGCTGATGTCGATGTAGAACAGCCCCGCGGTCTCGATCTCCTCGCCGGCGTTCCGGATGGTGTCAGCGAGGAGTCGCGCGTGGTCGATCGCCATCTGGTCCGCCGGCGGCTGGGGCCGGTACGCGTAGTTGAGCTGCGTCTCCCGCAGGATCGAGTTGGCCACGGACACCGAGATGACGAACGGCACGCCCGCGCTCTCCGACGTCCGGGTCGCGGCGCTCGTCACCGGCGAGGAGTAGCAGCCGGTCAGCACGCTGGCACCGTCGTCGATGAGCTCTTGGGCGACTTCGCCGCCGAGCTCCTGTGCGCCCTCGTTGTCCCCGCTGATGACGCTGAGCTCTGCCCCGTCGAGCGACTCGATGCCGCCCGACTCGTTCTTCATCATCGCGGCCAGTCGGACCGCTTGGTCCATGCGCTCGCCGGTGTTGCTGAGCGCCCCGCTCAGCGGGTGGTTCGACCCGATGATCACCTCGTCTGGGGCGTCGCCGCCGTCGCTTCCGTCACCGCCTCCGCCGCTACCACCATCGCCGCCGTCGCCGCCATCACTGCCGTCGCCGCCGTCGCCGCCGTTACTGCTACAGCCAGCCAGGGCACCGGTGACGCCGGCCGCACCGCTGTATTTGACAAACGACCGTCTACTGACACTATCCGCGGGATTTCCTCCCATACACGCTTTGTGTGTGACGGGTGCACATATAGTTTGTTACGGAAACTCGTGATCGCTGTCACGGATCGTGGCAGGCCGTCGAGATTGACGGGAAAGAGGGATCGAGACTGGCGGGCAAGACGGGCGGTCGAGACGAGCGGGCAAGACGGGCGGTCGGGACGAGCGGGCAAGACGGGCGGTCGAGACGAGTGATCGAGACGGGCGTTAGTCGAGTCCGAGGTACAGTTCGACGAGGTCGTCCTCGTCGGTCAAGTCTGCCGGGGTCCCCTCGAACTGGAGCTGGCCCTGCGCCAGGATGTAGACGTAATCGGCGATCCGAAGCGCCTCGCGGACGTTCTGCTCGATGAGGATCACCTGCGCGCCGCTGGCGACGAGCCGTCGCGTCATCTCGAACACCTGATCGATGAGGGAGGGGGCCAGCCCGCTCGACGGCTCGTCGAGGAGGTACACCTCCGCGCCGGTCATCATCGCGCGACCGTAGCTGAGCATCATCTGTTGGCCGCCCGACAGCGACCGCCCCCGATCGTCCAGTTTGTCCTTGAGCTCCGGGAACGACGACAACACCTCGTCGAGTCGCTCCTCGCGGACCGCCCCCTCACCGACGGTGTACCCGCCGAGGAGGAGGTTCTCACGGACGGTGAGGCCGCCGAAAATCCCGCCGTCCTGCGGGAGCATCGTGACGCCGCGGTGGACGTTCTCGGCCGGCCTGTTGTGGGTCACGTCGGTGCCGCGGTGGGTGACTCGGCCCTCCCACGCCGGGACGACCCCGGCGAGCGTCTTCAAAAGCGTCGACTTCCCCGACCCGTTCGGCCCGAAGATGCAGGTCACGCCGTCCCGACTCTCCATCGAGATTCCGTCGACGACCCGGTGGTTCCCGTAGCCGCTGATGAGGTCCTCGCCGACGAGCCACGGCTCCCCGTCGGACTCCGAGCCGATCCCGGAGAGCGCGGACGTAGCGCTCGCCGCACCCCCGGTCGCCGCGGACCCGGCCGCCTCGCCCGCGCCGTCGGCCGGCACCGCTCCGCCACCGCCGGCGGTCGGCGTCGGTTCCGTCGCGGCGTCGGCGGGTGTGCCACGCTCCTCGGAGACCGGGGCATCCGCCTCCTCCCCGATGAGCGTCTCCAGCGACGCGTCGTGCTCGGCGGCGCCGCCGAGGTACGCGTCGCGGACGCGCTCGTCGCTCGTCACCGACTCGAAGTCGCCTTCGACGAGGACCTGTCCCTGATTGAACACGGTTACGCGGTCACACACGTCCGCGATGACGCGCATGTCGTGTTCGATGATCACGAACGTCGTGCCGCGGTCGTTGAGCGTCTCTAAGTGTTCGAGCAGGCGATTCCGGAGCGAGGGATTGACCCCCGCTGTGGGCTCGTCGAGCATCACGCAGGCCGGTTCGAGCATCAAGATCCGCCCGAGTTCGAGCAGTTTCTCCTGCCCGCCCGAGACCCCGCCGGCCTCCTGATCGGCGACGTGGTCGATCTCGAGGAGTTCGAGCAGTTCGTCGGCGCGGGCGCGTTTCGCCTCCGAGATCCGCATCCCGGAGCGAAGCCCGCCAGTGAACACGGCGAGCATGTTCTCCTTGACCGTGAGGTCCTCGAACGGCGACGGGATCTGGAAGGTCCGCGCGAGCCCGCGTCGGGCGATTTCGTCGGGTTTCCACCCGGTCACGTCCTCTCCGTCGAACCGGACCGTGCCGCCGTCGGGGCGGTAGAACCCGGTGACGGTGTTGAAAAACGTCGACTTCCCGGAGCCGTTCGGCCCCATGATGCCGTGGATCGTGTCCTCCTCGACGGTTACGGAGAGCCTGTCGTTTGCGACGAGCGAGCCGAACCGTTTAGTCAGCCCCTCGGTCTCTAAGATCGGGCGAGTCACACCCGAACGTAACCGCACGTGCGAATAAACGTTTTCATGCTTGTGAGTCACACACGCGTGTTTGCGTCAAAAATGGTCCGTAGTCGCCGCCACCAGTCGATCGCCGTCGTCCGCCGACCGATTCACTCCACGGTGGCTCGCCCGCCGTCGACGAGGACCGTCTCGCCCGTGACGAACGAGGCGTCGTCGCTCGCGAGGAAGGTGACGACGCTCGCGACCTCGCCCGGACCCCCGAGTCGTTCGAGGGCGGCGAGCTCCCGAAACCGCTCGCGCGCCGCATCGTCCTCGGCGTACGGCTCGGTCATCGGCGTCTCGATGAATCCCGGCGCGACGGCGTTGGCTCGGACCCCGTCCTCCCCGAGTTCGGCGGCGAGCGCGCGCGTTAACCCCTCTATCCCTGCCTTCGTCGACGCGTAGCCGGCGCGTTCGGCCGCGCCGATCTGGCCGTAGATCGACGAGATGTTGACGACCGCGCCACCGGTCTTCCGGAGGTGCGGCGCGGCCTCGCGGGCGATCCGGAACGGCGCGGTGAGGTTGACCGCCACCGATCGCTCCCACGGCTCGCCGTCGTGGGTCGCGAGCGGCTCGCGCGCGACGATTCCCGCCACGTTGACGACCGCGTCGACGCGTCCGGTGTCGGCCGCGCGCTCGACCAGCGCTTCGACCGCTTCGGGGTCGGTCACGTCGGCAGCCACCGGCTCGAACGCCCCCGGGAGATCCGTACAGGTCCCCGCCGTCTCCGACTGATCGAGGCGGTCGCCGCCGACCACCGTCGCGCCGCGCTCGGCGAAGCGAACCGCACAGGCGCGGCCGATCCCCCGGGCGGTTCCGGTGATCAGTACCGTCTCGCCGGCAAACGCCGGTTCCGGCCTCGTCTCGTCGTCGGTCGGCTCCATCGTCACTCACCCAGCGACCGGGCGGCGTGCAGACCGGCGAGCCGGCCGAGCCCCATGGCGGTCGTGAGCCCGTTCCCGGAGAGGTAGCCGTCGGCCCCGTGACCGCTGATGCCCGTCGCGGTGCCACCCCCGGCGTAGAGCCCGTCGACGGTCGACCCGTCCTCCCGGAGCACCCGCGCGTGTTCGTCGACGACCAGCCCGCCCTGCGTGTGGAACAGCGAGCCGGTGACCTCGGTCCCGTAGAACGGCGGGGAGAGGACGTTGCGGCCGTCGGCCCGCCCGACCTCGTCTGGTTCTCCCGCGTCGACGGCCGCGTTGTACGACTCGACCGCGTCCCGGGTCGCCTCCGGGGCACAGCCGAGTTCCGCGGCGAGTTCCTCGACGGTGTCGGCGCTGGTGTACGAGCCGAGTTCGACCGCGCGGTCGAAGTCGTCGAACTCGCCTTGAAGTCGCTCGAAGATGCGCTCGTCGAAGATCTCGTAGGCGACGCCGTCCGGCTGGCGGACCACGTCGACCGCGAACTCCGAGTACCCCTTCGACTCGTTACCGAAGCGCTCGCCGTCGGCGTTGACGAGTATCCCGCCGTTCATCACGACGGCGTACGTCGACAGCGCGCCGGTCCCGCTGACGACGGTCGCGTGGCCTTGGAAGGCGTCCATCGACGCGAGCGCGCCGCCGAGCTCCGCGCCCCAGCGAATCCCGTCTCCGGTGTTGCCGTCCGAGCCGTAGTAGAGCGCGTCGGCGATGTCGGCCTCGCAGTAGGCGCGGACCATCTCCCGGTTCCCGGCGAAGCCGTCGGTCGCGAGGATCACCTTCTCCGCGCGGATCGCCTCCTCCCGAACCGACCCGGCCACGACGCCCTCGACGGCCCCGTCTTTCGCGACCAGCTTCGTCACGGGCGTGTTCGTCAGCAGCTCCGCGTTCTCTCTCGCTTCGATCCGATCGCGCATCTCGGCGACGAGATGCTCGCCGTTCCGCCCCGGCGGCGCGTGCATCCGGTACTCGGAGTGTTTGGGGTATTTAAAGTCGTCCACGAGATGGAGAGAGAGGTCCCAGTCGTCGACGAGCCAGTGGATCAGATCGACGCTGTTCTCACAGAGGTGCCGGACCAGTTCCTCGTCGGCCTCGTGGCCGTTCTTCTCCAAGATGTCCCGTGCCATGTCCGCGGGTCCCTCCTCGATCCCCACTTCGCGCTGGAAGCGCGTGCCGGCCGCGGGGATCATCCCCGTCGACAGCGCGGCGTTGCCGCCGACCTCGCCGCTCTTCTCCAGGAGGGTGACGGTCAGGTCCTCGTTCTCGCAGGCCGCGAGCGTCGCCGTGAGCCCGCACCCGCCGGCCCCCGCGATCAGCACGTCGGTCTCCACGTCGAATTCGACCTCGCCGGCGGAGACGACCTCCGCGCTCGCGTCGTCTAGCGTCCGCCGCTGCGGCTCTGTATCGAGCGAACTCATACCACGGGGGAAGAAACCACACCGCGTAAATCTACCGGTCGGCGGGGCGTCGCCGTTCGTGTGCCAACACTGATTTCCCCCGAGTCCGCGCCGCTGGCGACTCTTCCCGTCTGCGACCGCCGATCGGCATCCCGACTGTCGGCAGTCCGATTTATATCTCTTCGGGTGCGTACGGGTATCATGGCCCGAACGCCACGCGAGACTGTCGAGGAGTTCTTCGAGCGGATGGGTGACCCAGACGAACGGGGGACCGTCGGCGAGCTGTTCGCCGACGACGCGGTCGTCACGGTCCCGGGAGCGCGGTTTGAGGGGCCGGACGCCGCGGCGTCGTTTCTCGCGTTCCTCGAACCGCGCTACGAGCGCGCGGGCAAGGCGTTCGGCCAGTGGACCGTCGACGGCGATCGCGTCGTCAGTCAGGGGACCCTCCACGGCGTCGACAACGACGGCGAGCGGTTCGAGGACGTGCGGTACGTCGACGTCTACGAGGTCTGCGAGGGCGCGATCCGCCGGCTGGACGTGTACAACGACCTCGCGGTCGAGGGGGTGGTCGAGGCGTGAGCGACGCGAGCAACGAGGAGACTGCCGACCGCGTCGGCGTTCTCTTCGCGCTGCGCGACGAGCCGGCACTCGTCGTCCGCGCGGAGCAGCTTGGGTACGAGAGCGCGTGGGCCGCGGAGGGACAGGGGAAGTCGGCGTTCGGCAAGCTGGAGCGCTGGGCGGTCCACACCGAGCGGATCGGGCTCGCGACGGGGATCGTCAACGTGTTCTCGCGGACGCCGGCCGCGATCGCGCAGGCGGTCGCGACCCTCGACGCGCACTCGGGCGGCCGCGCGGTCCTCGGGCTCGGCGTCGCCCACCCGGGCGTCGTCGAGGGGTTCCACGGCGCGGAGTTCGAGCGCCCCCTCCCGCGGATGGCCGAGTATATCGAACTGGTCCGCCGGTACCTCCGGGGCGACCCGGAGGGGTACGACGGGGAGTTCTTCTCGCCGTCGCGGACCGCGTTCTGGGAGGCGTTCGCGCCCGAGCGCGCGTCGATCCCGATCTACAACGGCGCGCTGGGGCCCGGCAACGTCCGCCTGACCGGACAGTTCGCGGACGGGTGGGTGCCGAACCTCTACCCGGACTCGCAGTTCAAGGAGGCGAAGGGGTGGCTCGCCGACGGCGCGGCCCGCGGCGACAGGGACCCGGCGTCGATCGACGTGGCGATGTACGTGCTCACTGCGGTCGACGAAGACCCCGAGCGCGCGCGTCGGGCCGCGGCCGAACACATTGCCTACTACCTGCGCGACATCCCGGGGTACTACGACCGCGCCGCCGTGGAGGCGGGGTTCGAAGACGTCGTCGACGCGGTCCGGGACGCCCCCTCGACGGACGCCGGCGCGGAGCGAGTCGAGACCGGGCTCCTCGATCACCTCGCGGTCGTCGGGACTCCCGAGGAGGCGCGGGCCCAACTGGACCACCTCCGAGAGATCGGCGTCGACCTCCCGATCGTCCGGGCCCCCGCCGGGAGCGACAGGGAGTGGGTGGAGCGCACGCTGGAAGCGTTCGCGCCGTCGCGATGAGTCGGCGTGTTGTCGCGGTGAGTCGGTTGCTCTGTGCTGTCGCGATGAGGCGATCGCCCCGTGTCGGTACGTTGAGGGTTCCGAACCCCTCGCCCTCACCCACAGAATTATGCGACTCCTCGTCGTACTGGCACTCGTTAACATGACAAAGCGTATCTGGGAAGACCTGCTCACCGAGCGCGACAAACAGGTCATCTCGGCAGCCGGCTACGACAAGGAGGGAGCGTCCTCGTGGGAGTCTCGCGGGATGGGGACGAACCCAATGGTCCTGGTCATCGACATGCAGCGGCTCGTGGTCGGCGCGGACGAGCCCATCCTCAACGCAGTCGAGGAGTATCGCACCGCCATGGGCGAGATCGCGTGGAACGCGATCGACCACATCGAGCCGTTCCTCGAGTTCTCCCGGAACCACGAGATTCCGGTCACGTACACCCGGGTCGTCCCGTCGAGCTACGACGACCCGAACCACGAGGACCTCGACATCGTCGACGCCGTTGCCCCGAAAGAGGGCGAGACGGTGATCAACAAGTCGTACGCCTCCGCCTTCTACGGGACCGACCTGCTCTCGCGGCTGGTCCGCGGCGGCCACGACTCGGTGATCATCGTCGGGAACTCCACGAGCGGGTGCGTCCGCGCGACCGCGATCGATGCCCAGCAGAACGGGTTCAACGTCGTGTTGCCACAGGAGTGCGTGTTCGACCGGATCGAGGCGAGCCACAAGATCGCCTTGATGGACCTGTGGATGAAGTACGCCGAGGTGCTCGAACGCGACGAGGTGGAGTCGTGGGTGGAGGGGATCGACGAATGACCCCGAGCGAACCGACGGAGGGCGCGCGATGACACACGATCTCGTCATCGCGAACGGCACCGTCGTCACGCCCGAACTCGGCGCCTTCGAGGCCGATGTGGCCGCCGACGGCGACGAGATCGCCGCGATCGCGAGTTCGGGGACTCTCTCCGGCGACCGCGTGATCGACGCCGAGGGGAAGTACGTCCTCCCGGGCGCGATCGACCCGCACACTCACCACGGGATCTACCGCGGGCTCGAAGCCGACGCCGAGACGGAGTCGCGCTCCGACCTCGTCGGCGGCGTCACGACTATCGGGAACTACTTCCGGCGGGGCGGCTCCTACGAGGAGATCATGGAGGGCTACTTCGCCGAGGCGGAGCCGAACTACTACCACGACTACTTCTTCTCGTTGGGACTGCTCTCGTTCGAGCACATCGAGGAGATTCCGTACATCGTCGAGGAGTTGGGGATTACGTCGTTCAAGTGGTACAAGAACTACAAAGACGTCGCGCCTGAGAAGTTCGGCACCGACTCCGAGATGCACGACGACTGGGCGGACGCGTTCATTCAGGCGCTCGCCGCGCAGGACGTGCCCACGACGCTCGGCCACCACTCCGAGAACATGGAGATCACGAGCGCGCTCGGCGACAACCCGTACCTCGACTCCGCGGTCGACGAGGACCAGGAGTACCGCGACTACGACGTGTTGGTCGACCAGTTCCCGGACTACGCGGAGACGCAGAGCATGACCGCGAGCGGCTCGTTAGCCCGGCAACACGACTACGACGACAGCTTCTACGCGGTCCACATTTCGGCCGGACGGACCGCGGACGAGCTGGCGATGCTCCACGACGCGGGGTGGGATATCACCGGGGAGACGTGTACCCACTACCTGACGCTCACCGCCGAGGAGTGCGACGAGCGCCACAACGTCAATCCGCCGGTGCGGTCGAAAGAAGACCAGGAGACGCTGTGGAAGCGCGTCGCCGACGGCACGATCTCCTGTATCGGCACCGACCACTGCGCGAACCTGCGCGACGACAAGGTCGGCGAGGACGTGCCAGACAGCCTCCCCGGCTTCCCCTCGACGGCGACGATGCTCCCGCTGATCCTCTCGGAGGGGGTCAACGAGGGACGCATCTCGCTCGAACGCGCGGTCGAGGTGACTTCCACGAACACCGCGAAAGCGTTCGATATATATCCGAAGAAAGGCTCCGTTCAGGTCGGAACCGATGCGGACCTGACGGTCGTCGACCTCGACGAGACGAAGACGGTGACCCCGGAGCTGCTCCGCAGCGGTGCGGACTACTCCCCGTACGAGGGGCGCGAGGTGACCGGGTGGCCGACGCACACGGTCGTTCGCGGTCAGGTCGCCTACGAGGAGGGCGAGATCGTCGGCGAGTCGGGGTACGGAACCCACATCGATCGCCCAATCTGACTGCGGCGACCGGACGCGGGGACCAGACGCAGTCCAGAACCACGCGACGACCACACACAGACCCGAAATGACAGGACACAGCACTCGAACGGCAACGGAACGAACAGCACGCACCGCCCACGGCGGTGTCGAGACACCGGGGAGACCCTTATGAGTCGCGACGCGGCCACCGACGGCGGGACCGCTTCCGACGACGCGTCGGCCGACGATGACTCCCCCGCCGGCCCCCTCGACGGCGTGACCGTGATCGAGGCCGGGTCGATGATCTCGATCGGGACGGTCGGACGCCTACTCGCGGACTTCGGCGCGGACGTGATCAAGGTCGAACACCCGGAGACCGGCGACCACCTGCGCCACTTCGGTCCCCAGAAAGAAGGCGTCGGGCTCTGGTGGAAGTACCTCGGTCGCAACAAGCAGTCGGTGACCCTCGACATCTCCACCGAGGAGGGGAAAGTCGTCTTCGAGGACCTCGTCGCCGAGGCCGACGCGCTCATCGAGAACTTCCGCCCGGGCACCTTAGAGCGGTGGGGACTCGGCTATGATCACCTCTCCGATCTCAACTCCGGGCTCGTGATGCTCCGGCTGAGCGGGTTCGGGCAGACCGGCCCGTACAGCGACCGCCCCGGATTCGGCACACTCGCCGAGGCGATGTCGGGGTTCGCGTACCTCAACGGCTACCCCGATCAGGAGCCGCTGTTGCCGCCGACCGGGCTGGCAGACGGGATCGCAGCGATGTTCTCCACGATGGCGGTCGCGTTCGCGCTGTACAACCGCGACGCGAACGGCGGGACCGGCCAGTACATCGACACGAGCCTCATCGAGCCGATCTTCTCGCTCATCGGTCCCCAGCCGCTCCGCTACCAGCAGCTCGACGAGATCGAAACGCGGTCGGGGAACCGCTCGACGTCGTCCGCGCCGCGGAACGTGTACCAGACGGGCGACGGACGGGCGGTCGCCATCTCGGCGAGCGCGCAGCCGATCGCGATGCGGGTGTTCGACGCGATCGAGCGGCCAGATTTAAAAGACGATCCCCGCTTCGCGGACAACGAAAAGCGGCTGGAGAACGTCGAGGCGCTCGACGCGGCCATCCAAGACTGGATGGACGACCACACCCGCGAGGCGGTCATCGACCGTTTCGAGGAGTACGAGGCGACGATCGCCCCGATCTACAACGTCGCCGATATCCTCGCAGACGAGCACTACCAGGCCCGCGACGCGGTCGTGGAGGTCCCGGACGACCAGCTCGGCGCCGGTGCGGTCCAGAACACCGTGCCCCGCTTCTCGGAGACGCCGGGGGAGATCACCCACCTCGGTCCGCAGCTCGGCGCGCACAACGAGGCGGTGTACGGCGAGCGCCTGTCGTACGACGACGAGACGCTTGCGGAGCTCGACTCGGAGGGCGTGATATGATCGAGTACCCCTCGGACGTGACCCTCGTCGAGATGCTCCCGCGTGACGGGTTCCAGCGACTCGATGAGTTCGTCCCGACCGACGAGAAAGTCGAGATCATCGACGCGCTCTCCGAGACTGGAGTCGACGAGATCGAGATCACTTCCTTCACCCACCCGAAGGCGGTCCCGACGCTGCGAGACGCGGACGAGGTCGCCCAACGCATCGAGCGGCACGACGACGTGACGTACCGCGCGCTGGTGCCGAACGCGGTCGGGATGGAGCGCGCGATCGACGCCGGCGTCGACAAGGTCAACGCCTTGGTGACCGTGAGCGAGACGTACAGCGAGCACAACCAGAACATGACGGTCGAGGAGATCCTGACGGGGGTCGAAGAGATCGTCGAGATGGCCGAGGGAACGGGCATCGAGGTCGAGGCCGGGATGGGCACGAGCTTCTACTGTCCGTACGAGGGGCGGATTCCCATGGAAGACACGCTGTCGGTCGTCGACCGTGTCGTCGACGCCGGCGTCGACGAGGTGACGCTCGCGACGACGATGGGGCTCGCCGACCCGGTCGAGATCGAGGAGATGTACACGACGGTGTTCGACCGGCATCCGGACCTGGATGCCGGGCTGCACCTCCACGACACGAACGGGATGAGCCTCGCAAACACCCTCGTCGCGATGCAGTGCGGCGTCGACCGGTTCGACGCGTCTCACTGCGGGCTCGGCGGCGGCGTCGTCCTGCCGGACGGGCTCGGCGGCGTCGGGAACACCCCGACGGAGGACCTCGTCCAAATGCTGACCAGAATGGATCTTGAAACGAACGCGGACTTCGAGCGCGTCGAGTCGGTCGCTCACGAGGTCGCCGACCGACTCGATATCGGGGCGACGAGCCACGTCCTGATGGGCGGGACCGTCGACCGCGTGTTAGCGACCGTCGCGGAGGACAACGCATGACTGGAAAAACAATCTCGGAAAAGCTGCTGTCGGAGAAATCGGGACGCGACGTACGGGCCGGCGACTACGTGGAAGCCGAGGTCGACGTGATGATGACCCACGACGTGACGGGACCACTGACCTTCGAGGTCTTTGAGGACGTGACGGGCGACGACCCCGAACTCGTCGATCCGGACAACACCGTCATCACGATCGACCACCACGCGCCGGCCGACGGCGTCGAGGCCGCGAACAACCACAACATCGTCCGGGAGTTCGCCGACACGTACGGCGCCCAGCAGTACGACGTGGGCGACGGCATCTGTCACCAGGTGCTCGTCGAGGAGGGGTTCGTCTCCCCGGGCGACCTGGTGATCGGTGCGGACTCGCACTCGACCACCTTCGGCGGCGTCGGCGGCTTCGGCACCGGCGTCGGCTCCACCGACCTCGGGACGACGCTCGCGACCGGCGAGCTGTGGTTCCGGGTGCCGGAGACGCTCCGGTTCGAGGTCGAAGGCGACCTCCCCGACGGCGTGTACGCGAAGGACCTCATCCTGAAGTTCATCGGCGACGTGGGGTTCGACGGCTGCACGTACAAGACCGCCGAGTACGGCGGCTCGGCGGTCGAGGCGCTGCCGATCCACGAGCGGCTCGTCCTCTCGAACATGGCGATCGAGATGGGCGGAAAGGCCGGCATCGTCCCGCCCGATGAGCGGACCCTCGACTTCCTTGAGGCACAGACCGGGGAGCGCCCCGAGATACCGGCGTACACCCAGCCGGACGACGACGCCGACTACGAGGCGGTCCACACCTATCAGGCCGAGTCGCTCTCGCCGCAGGTGTCGACGCCGTCGAACCCGGAGAACGCGGTCCCCGTCGACGAGGTCGTCGGCACGGAGATCGACCAGCTGTTCGTCGGGACGTGTACGAACGGACGGTACGAGGACATCCGGATCGTCGCGGACATCATCGAGGGCGAGCAGCTCGCCCCGGACACGCGGATGGTCGTCGTCCCGGCCTCGCGGTCGGTGTACAAACAGATGATGAACACCGGCGTCATGAAAACGTTCGTCGACGCGGGCGCGATCGTTCAGAGCGCCGGCTGTGGTTCCTGCTTCGGGACCCACCAAGGCGTGCTGGGCGACGGCGACGTCTGTCTCGCCACGGCGAACCGCAACTTCCCGGGCCGAGAGGGGTCGATGAAAAGCGAGGTGTATCTCGCCAGCCCCGCCACGGTGGGCGCGTCGGCGCTGTACGGCGAGATCACCGACCCGCGGGAGGTCGAACTGAATCGCTACGATGACTACGTCCTCGAGGGGGTGGGCGCGTGACCGACGCCGACGCGGGCCGCGATATCGACACGACTGAGCCCGGCCGAGCGTGGACGTTCGGCGACGACATCGACACCGACCAGATCATCCCGTCGCGGTTCCTCGTCTCCAGCGATCCGGCGGAACTCGGCGAGCACGCGTTCAACGACCTCCGCCCGGAGTTCGCTCCGAACGTCGCCGACGGCGACTTCGTCGTGGGCGGGCACAACTTCGGGAGCGGCTCCTCCCGTGAGCACGCCCCGCTCTCGCTACTCGGTGCGGGGATCGACGGAATCGTCGCGCAGTCGTTCGCCCGGATCTTCTTCCGGAACGGGATCAACCTCGGGCTCCCCGTGTTGATCTGTCCGGACGCCGACCGGATCGACGACGGCGACGAGATCAGTCTCCGACTCGACGAAGGGGCCGTCATCAACCACACCGCGGACGAGCGGTACGACGCGGACCCGCTACCCGAATTCCTGCAGACACTCGTCGATCGCGGCGGACTCGAACCGTATACGCGAGCGAAACTTGGGACCGAATAAGTTACTGAGATCTTATAGCTATAGATTTTTGTACGATTATTTATAAATTCTATAGGTGGTGTTTCTCCGTGATCTCACTCCGTAATTCTTGCGTTAAGACGATGTTTTGCAGTCGGTGGCTCTGTGGAAATTTGATTCGTTAAACAGGCAGGTGAATGAACGACTGGTCGGTGAAGACTGCCTCTTGATCGATAGCGGGAGTACGTGTCTCAATTTGGTTGATCGGTTGTTTATAAGTGATCGAGTGGTGTTGCTGTCGGCTATTTATAAGTCTCAGACAGCACGGTGAACACCTTCAAAGCCCCAGCCTCGTCGGTGGCCCTCCGCTTCGCTCCGGACCACCGATCTCCCTCGCGCGTGCACCTCGCGGCCTGTCGGCCGCTCGTCGGCACGCGCCACCGCCGCGTCCATTTATAAGTGATCGTCGCTCTCGCTCATATCCATTTAAATACTGTATCGCTACCGACGGCCTGCAACACCCACTCCCGCTATCGATCGCCGCTGCTCTTGTTATTGACTGCAGTCGAGTCGACAAACGATTATGCCACTCCGGTTAACCGCAATTCTATCAAAAGTCAAAGTAGTATTGAATGCAGATAATACGGCACCGATCGGTAGCGCCGTCACTGGTTGCACCGGCGCACCAGTGAGCGCGTAGACCGTTCTCCGTGGTGAGTAAATTCACAATTTTTGAGGTGAATAAAACCGAAGCGATAATTCCCCAGCCGTGAGTACACACACTCATGCACGATCAGCGCGTTCTCGTGACGGGTGGCGCGGGCTTTATCGGCTCGAATCTCGCGAACCGGCTCGCGGCCGACAACGACGTGATCGCCGTCGACGACACCTATCTCGGGACGCCCGAGAATCTCGACGACAACGTGGAGTTCGTCGAGGCCGATGTGATCGACGACGACTTCCCCGCCGATGTCGACGTTCTGTTCCACCTCGCCGCGCTCTCCTCGCGGAACATGCACGAGAACGACCCTCAGCGCGGCTGCCGCGTCAACGTCGAGGGGTTCGTCAACGCGGTTGAGCGCGCTCGACAGGAAGGGTGCGAGACCGTCGTCTACGCCTCGACCTCCTCGATCTACGGGAACCGCACCGAGCCCTCCCCTGTGGACATGGATGTCGAGGCGCGCACCGCCTACGAGGCCTCGAAGCTCGCCCGCGAGCGCTACGCTGAGTACTACGGCAATTATCACGACATGGCGATGGCCGGCCTCCGGTTCTTTTCCGTCTACCAAGGATTTGGGGGCAACGAGAAACACAAAGGCGAGTACGCGAACACGGTTGCGCAGTTCGCGGACGCGATCGCGAACGGCGAGGCCCCCGAGCTGTTCGGCGACGGCAGCCAGACGCGCGACTTCACGCATGTCTCGGACGTGGCGCGTGCCTGCGAACTCGCCGCCGACCACGAGCTAACGGGCGTGTACAACGTCGGTACCGAGGAAGCCTACTCGTTCAACGAGATGGTAGCCATGATCAACGACGCGCTCGGCACCGACATCGATCCGGTGTACATCGAGTGCCCCTTCGACGGCTACGTCCACGACACCATGGCGGACTACTCGACGTTCCACGAGGCGACCGGCTGGGAACCCGAGATCGGTTTCGAGGAGGGCGTCGAACTCGTGTGTGAGCCGTACTCCGAGCGCGCTCCCGAGGAGGTGTAGTCTCGGCGGGACAGCACCGGAACGCGGCGACCCTCCCTCCGAAGTGCGCTGATCCCGCTGGTTTAGGATGTCGCCCCCGTAGACGACACACCAATGACCGACGCCGATCGGACACACGACATCGTGGTGTGGGGCGCAACGGGCGTCGCCGGACGCTTCGTGGCCGAGTACCTGACCGAACGGTACGCGCCGGACGACCTCTCGCTGGCTGTCGGCGGGCGGAGCCCGGAGCGACTCGAACAACTCGTTAGTGACCTTACCGGCCGCAGCGACGCGTGGGACGACGTTCCCGTCGTCGTGGGCGACGCGACTGATCCCGAAAGTCTGCGCGCCATCGCCCGGGACACGCGGGTCGTCTGTACGACCGTCGGTCCGTACACGACGTACGGAACGCCGCTGGTCGACGCCTGCGTCGAGGCCGGCACGGACTACTGCGACCTCACCGGCGAGATAAACTGGGTGCGCGAGATCATCGACCGGTACCACGAGGCAGCGGTCGACGCCGAAGCTCGGATCGTCCACAGCTGCGGTTTCGACTCCGTACCTGCGGATCTCGGAACGCTGCTCGCCCAGTCGTTCGCAGTGGAGACGTTCGACGCACCCTGTCAGACGGTTCGGATCTACCTCGAAGGCGGGAGCGGCGGTGTCAGCGGGGGCACCTTGGCGAGTTTCGGCGAGGTGTTTGAGGCGGCCGCCACCGACCCACTGGCCCGCCAGACGCTCCGGAATCCGTACTCGCTGGCGCCGCCCGGTGAGCGGAGCGGTGTCGATCCCGGTGAGCAGCGACGCCCGCGGAGGGACTCCCTGCGCTCGGCGTGGACGGCTCCCTCGCCGATGGCACCGGTAAACGAACGAGTGGTACGACGGAGCAACGCGCTCCTCGGGTACCCGTGGGGCCGCGAGTTCCGGTGTACGGAGGTCGTGCCGACCGGCGACGGACTCACCGGGGCGGCCACGGCCGGTCTCGTTGCCGTCGGACTCGGTGCGTTCACGGCCGCCATGTCCGTCGGACCGGTGCGCTCGGCGCTCCGTCGGTACGTCTTCCCGGACCCCGGCGAGGGACCGACGAGAGAGGAGGCCGAGGCCGGGCACTTCTCGATTCGCGTGCTCGGGCGGGGCACGGCCGCGGACGGGCCGTTCACCGTCGAGGTCGAGTTCGGCGCCGATCGGGACCCGGGCTACGGGGCGACCGCGCGGATGCTCGGCGAGGCGGCGGTGTGTCTGGCGACCGGCGACGTCGACTCGCCGCTCGACGGCGGCGTGCTGACGCCGGCGTCGGGGATCGGTCTGCCGCTCGCGGAGCGACTCCGCGACGTCGGCTTCACCGTGTCGGTCGGCGAGGCGTCAGATACCCGACGCTGAGGAGAAGCCTGAGCGAGAAGCAGACGCGGAGTGCGAACCCCAACCCGAAAGAAGCGTTCGAGGGCTCGCGCCGGTTTACATGTAGCCGAGGTCGCGCAGGCGCTCCATCAGGTCTTCCTTGTCCTGGGCGCGGCCCGCGCGCTCGGTCGTGTCTTCGAGGTCCTGGAGCCACGCGGGCTCCTCGGTCGTTTTCTCCGTACTGACTTCGCTGCCGAGCGAGCGGAACCCGGCGAAGTACTTCGGCGATATCGGCACGTCCTCCTGCGCGACGCCCTCGGGGAGGTCGTCGTCGGCCTGCGGGACGTACCCTTCATCCGGGAACGCCTCGACCGTGTCGGGGACGACGTAGTTCCAGAACGCCTCCCACACGTCGGCCTCGGCGAACTGCAGGATGGGTTGAATACGGTCGTGCGGCGGGAACAGGTCGGGATCGTGACGCGGCGAGAAGAACGTCTCGTCGGCACGCGCCTCCTGTTCGTCCCAGCGGACACCGGAGATGACGCCGTCGATGTCGTACTCTTCGAGGGCGTTGTTGAGCGCGACGGTCTTCAGCAGGTGATTCCCGACGTAGGTGTCGAGCAGGAAGGGGAAGGTGTCCTCCTCGTACTCGAGGATGTCGCGGATGTGGTGCTGGTTCTGCTCGTTCAGCGCCGAGACCGGGATGTCGTCGCCGGGTTCGAGACCGTGTTCCTCGACGTACGCGCCCACGTCCTCGTTGCGGGCGTACACGAGGTCGATGTCCCACTCGTCGGCCCAGTGCTCGACGAAGTCGGTGATGTCGTCGAAGTGCTGGAAGTGGTCGATGAAGACGGCGGTCGGCTTCTCGTAGCCGAACTTCTCGGCGACCTGGTTGATGAAGTACAGCGTCAGCGTGGAGTCTTTCCCGCCCGTCCACATCACGGCCGGGTTGTCGTACTGCTCTAACCCTTGACGCGTGACCTCGATCGCCTTCTCGATTTTGTGTTGCAGCGACGGGTAGTCCGCCGGATCCTCGCCCTCGCCGTCGGTGTAGTCGACGTCGACGCTCGCCGGGAAGTTGTCGGTCATACGCCAGATATGTCTCCGCGAAGGAAAATAGGCTTTCTGCATCGTCGGGGCTTGCCAACGCGCGCGAATTGCGGCCGGGCTCGCCGCGAACGGTAGACTGCGGCGGAACTCGCCGCGAACTGTGTGGTATGTTGTTACTTGTCAGAACACAAGGGATATGTCGGCCCGAAGTCACCCCACAACTATGGGACTGTTCGATCGACTGCGCGGCGACGACGACGAGCGCGTGGTCTTCCTCGGTATCGACGGTGTACCGTACGACCTGGTTCAGAATCACCCCGATGTCTTCGAGAACCTGACCGACATCGCCGAGACGGGGTCGGCGGGTCGACTAGAGAGCATCGTACCCCCCGAGTCGAGCGCGTGCTGGCCGAGTCTCACGACGGGGAAAAATCCCGGCTCGACCGGCGTGTACGGCTTCCAGGACCGCGAGATCGACTCCTACGAGACGTACGTCCCGATGGGGAAACACGTGTCGGCGACGCGGCTGTGGGACCGCGTCACCGACGACGGCCGCGACGCGACCGTACTCAACGTTCCCGTCACGTTCCCGCCGTCGAGCCGGATCCAGCGGCAGGTCTCCGGGTTCCTCTCACCCTCAATCGATGCGGCCTCGAGCGACGACTCGGTCCGACAGGTCCTCGAGGACCACGACTACCGGATCGATGTGAACGCGAAGCTCGGACACGACGACGACAAGACCGAGTTCATCGAGAACGCGCACGCGACGCTCGACGCCCGCCACGACGTGTTCACTCACTACCTCGATCAGGACGACTGGGACCTCTTCTTCGGCGTCTTCATGAGCACCGACCGGGTCAACCACTTCCTGTTCGGCGACTACGCGAACGACGGCGAGTACAAGGACGACTTCCTCGACTTCTACCGGACCCTCGACGGGTATATCGGTGAGATCCGCGACGCGCTCGACGACGACACGACCCTGATCGTCGCCTCCGACCACGGCTTCACCGAGTTGGTGTGGGAGGTGAACTGCAACCAGTTCCTCGCCGACGAGGGGTGGCTCTCGTACGACGGCGACGACCACGACTCGCTTGCCGACATCGACGACGAGGCCCGGGCGTACTCGCTCATCCCCGGCCGCTTTTACCTCAATCTGGAGGGTCGCGAGCCGGAGGGTGTCGTCCCCGAATCGGAGTACGAGGCGGTCCGCGAGGAGCTCCGCACCGACCTCGAATCGCTCACCGGCCCCGACGGCCGGCAGGTGTGCAAGCGGATCGTGGACGGCGAGACCGTCTTCGACGGCGACCACGACGAGATCGCGCCCGACCTCGTGGTCATCCCCGCGGACGGCTTCGACCTGAAGTCCGGCTTCGGCGGGAAGAAGTCCGTCTTCACCGAAGGACCACGTAACGGGATGCACAAGTTCGAGAATTCGCTGCTGTACTCGACCGACTCCGACCTCGACATCGAGGGCTCGAATCTCTTCGACGTGACCCCGACGATCCTCGATCTGATGGATGTCGAACACGACGGCGACTTCGACGGCGATAGTCTCCTAGGCGCGTAACTGGCCGTCTCGCGCAGCCGCACCGCCGTTTTTTAACAGACGAAGCACCCGCAGAGCGAGTCTCTGAGCGCCAGTCACGGAAGTGCAAGGAGAGAGTTCCGCCGGTAGGGCGGGGAGGGTGCCAAGCGTTCCATAGCTATATGTTAATTGAGAATATAGTTCAGGATCCAAGCGATCGGGAAGAGCGCGCCACCCACCACGGCGGCTGGTTCACTCAATGCCACACAGCATCTGTACGTCGAAAGGGAACGAGGGGTGGTCTTATTTTCAGCGGCTGTGGCGAACGTTGTTGGTCCCCGATATCGAACCACGACTCCGCCTCGAACAGCTGTTCGAAACCGAAACCGACGAGTTCGACCTGCATTACGCGTTTCTGTCGCGTATCGATCTCGAAAACGAGACGGAGTGCTTCGACATCGTCTACGGCTCCCACGAGAGCCTCAGATCGGACACCACCGTCCCGCTCTCCGACACCTACTGTCGGGAAACCATCACAGACCCGGAAGGGACGCTGGCCGTCAGTGATGCCTCCGCTGAAGGGTGGGAAGGCGATCCGGCGTACGAGACGTTCGGGTTCGAAAGCTATCTGGGGACCACCATCTCGGTCGACGACGAACTCTACGGGACGCTCTGTTTCGCGGACACCGCCGCCCGTGACGACCCGATCAACGACAAAGAGAAGGCCCTCGTCGAGATGCACGGCCAGTGGGTGGAGTACACGATGACCCACTGGGGCGAGTCGTCGTTTCGGGAGGCGCGCATCGATGCTATCGAGGGACGCGCCGTCTCTTCGGACGCCATCGACTCGATGATGGACGCACTCGAGAGTCGCACACGGCGCGTCGTTCTCGCGACGCTGTTAGACACCAGCGAGACCAGTCTCGCCACCCTCGAACGGCGGGCAAGCGGCACGTCGTCGGACCTACCCGACCAGCGACCACCGCTCGCCCGGCGTCGCGCGGAGCCCGTACAGCTCCCCGCCGTCGACGACGATCACGTGACCCCCGACCGCGAACAGTTCGTCGACGGTGACGCTCTCGGGGAGCGGCGCCCGCCAGCGGTCTTCGCCGTCGGCGCCGACGGCGAGGACCGCTCGCGATCGGACCGCGTAGAGCCCGTCGGCGTCGACGGCGGGCCGCCGGTGAGTCGGCACGTCGGTCCGCTTCCACGCGACCTCTCCGTCGCCGGTGTCGAGCGCCCTGACCGCTCCGCCCCGACGGAGGTAGATCCGTCGCGTAGGGCCGTTCCCGTCGGGCCCGCCAGCCCCGTCGGCCACTTCGACGACCGGCGGACGATCGCTCGGCGTCGGTACCGACAGCGCGAACCGTCGGTCGAGATCCGCGTCGAACCCCCTCACCGTTCCCCCCGCGGCGCTCCCGACGACGAGCGTCTCGTCGACCGCGACGAGCCAGTCGACATCCACTGAGACCGACCGCTCCGCGCGGCGCTCACCGGACGGGCCGAACCGGACGAGAGTAGCCACCGGTTCCTCTGAGCCCCCGTCGACTTCGCCCTCACCTTCGCTTTCGACCGCGACCCACACGCCTTCGCCGTCGACCGCGACGCGGTCGGCGGCGCCGTCCCCGCCATCCGGCCACGCCTCGGTGACGCTAAAGGCTCGTTCGCCCGTCTCGGCGTCGAGGGCGACCAGTTCCGATCCCGCGACCGCGGCGACCAGCCGATCGCCCGCGCGGATCCCGTCGACCGCTGGCGGCGCTTCCGTCCCGCCCGACCCGCTCGACTCGCCCGATTTGCTTGACTCGTCGGACTCGCTCGATTCGCCCGTTACGACGACATTGACCTGCCAGCGGATCTCGTCTCCCGACTCGGTCTCGTCGCCTTCGGTCCCGGCGGTCGTCTCCCGCGCGTCGGGGTCGATCCCCGCCGCGTCGCGGTCGATCGCGGTGGCTCGTCCCCCTTCCACAGGGACGAACACCGAACGCTCGGTAACGGCCGGCGGAGCGACCGCCTGCCGCTCCGTCTCCGCGGCGAGTCGGGTCGCCCCCGTCCCGTCGACCGCGCTCACGGTCGCGTTCTCCACGTTTCGCCACGTCTCGGTCTCGAAGTCGTACGTGCGTCCGGACTGGTTCCGGACGGCGAACAGGCGGTCCGCTGTGACCGCGAACCGCGTCGTTCCGGGTCCGAGGAGCCCGTTGGTCCGAATCGACGACTCCCACGCGAGGTCGCCGCCGCCGGGACGGTAGCCGCAGCCGGCGAGCGCGCCCGCGCCCGCGGTCGCCGCCGCCGCGAGTAACCGTCGGCGGGTGGGGGATCCCCCCGGACTCCGCTCGGTCACGCGGTCTCACCCGCCAGCTCGCGGAGCCGCTCGATCCGCTCGCGCGTCGGCGGGTGCGTCTCCGGGAACACGTCGGTACTCACGAGTTCCTTGTCGCCGAACGCGCGGCTCTCTAAGGGCGCGACGTACAGCGCCTCCGCGCCGCCGTCGAACTCGCGGAGATCGCGGTCGGGCACCTCCGGCATCGACTCGTCGAGGGCGTCGAGCGCGCTCGCGAGCGCCGCCGGCGACCCGGTGATCTCGGCGGCCGCGCGGTCGGCCGCGTACTCGCGGTATCGCGAGAGTACGCGGTGGATCAGGACGCTTCCGCACCAGAACATCGCCGAGACGGTGAGCGTGACGAGCGCGCTTACGGTGATCACGACGATCCCGACCGCGAGCGCTCGCCCGTCGCGGTCGCCGCCCGATCCGCCGCCGAAGCTGAGGAGTTTGAACAGGCCGTACAGCACGTAGAACGCGAGCGCCGCGAGGTAGTAGGTGACCGTCGGCAACACCCACGCAACCGTCATCAGGCTCGCGTCCCGGTTTTTGAGGTGTGCAAGCTCGTGGGCCAACACCGCGTCGCGCTCGTCGTCGTCGAGCGTCTCCAACAGCGCGGTCGTGACCACGACGGTGCCGCTCTCTCGTCGGCCGACCGCGAAAGCGTTCGGGAGGTCCGTCCGCGCGACCGCCACGTCGGGCTTCGGCACGTCGGTCTGGGCCGCTAGCCGGGTGACCGCGGCGTGGAGTTCCGGGTACTCGTCCGCGGAGACGCGACGCCCGCCGACGGAGCGCACCACGGTCCGCGGGCCGTACCGGTACTGCACCGCCAGCCCGCCGAGCACGACGACCGCGAGGACGACGGGGTCGACGTAGAACTCCCCGGTGTAGGGGCGCTCGCTCGCCCACTCCAAGAGGGGGAGTCCGATGGTGTTGATCAGGAAGACGAACGTGTACGCGAACGCGAACGGGAGGGCGATCACCAGCCCGGTGGCGACCGCGATCCGGATTCGGAGCCACTGCTGTTGATCGACGCGAGCGAGCCGATCGAACGGCGGGACGGACCGAAGGGCGGCGGCGATGGAGGGCCACATTGCGTGTTCGACTGCCGGGTTCGACCGCCGATCGCTTAAAAAGTCGGTCTCGCGAGGCGAGATCGCGGTCGCGTCAGTTCGCGACGGTCCCGCTGATCCGCCGGTAGAACGCGACCGAGTACGTCGCGTAGAACGCACCGGCCATTCCGGTCAGGAGGACGTAGCCGATCGCACCCACGACGACGACGCCGGTCGAGGGGTCAAACGGAACCAGCTCGGCGATCGGGCTTCCCGGCGGTTGCGGCCCGACGACGAACGACGCCGCGGCAGCGAGGGTACCCACGAGCAGACTGCCGACCAGGAGCAGAACTGTGTACCCGAACACGCTGAGGAGGTTCGAGCGGACGAGCCCCGCGCTCCGGCGGAACCCGTCGACGAGCTCGCTCCCGTCGAGAACGACGGCGTGGGCGTAAAACTGGACGAAAAAGGTGACGAGGAGATACGCCAGAACGAGTCCGACCGCGACAACACCCACGACCGCGAGCAGCGTGGGGTCGAAGCCGACGACCGGCGCGTCGACGCCGGTGCCGGCGCCGCCGCCCATTCCGGTGCCCACCCCGCCGCCCATTCCTGCGATCGACCCGCCGATGATCACGATGATCGCGCCCATGAACGCGAGAAATCCAAAGATCATGTTCACCGCGAGGAGGACGAAGTAGCCCAACAGCAGCGGGACGTAGTTCGCCTTCCCGACCGCGACCAGCGTCCCGAGACGAGCCTCGCCGGCGATCGCCTCGTCGGCCATGCCGAGCAGGCCGCCCTGGAAGAACGGGAGGACGAGGATCATCACACCGAACGTGACGAGCGAGATCGCCGACGCGAGTACCGGGCTGGTCGACTGCACGAGCAGGTTCGGGAGCTGAAAACCCCCGAAAAGCGCCGTGATGAGCAGTACGATTGGGTTTCGAACGACGCCACTAACCGCCGGACGGAGGGCTTGGAGGGCCGCCATACCCGAATGTCTCTCTCGGGATATATAAATCGGGAGGGAGAGAACCGAGAAAAACCGGCTACCAGGTGAGCCTCTCGTAGATGAGATCTTTCCGGCACTTGATCACTCCGGGCGTTGATGTCGCCGTCGGACACCCTCCGGACGATACTTACCCGCGGCCCTCCGAGGCGACCACATGTCCGAGGGGTTGGGATCGGAGACGACGAGTTCTCGATCAGAGCCGGTTAAACACATCTCTCGTCTGTTCGGCTGGCTCCTCGTCGTCGCTCTTCTCGCGGTTCCGGTGGCCGTTATCTCCGGCGACGACCTCACGGTTGTGAGCCTCTGGGGATTCGTGAGTGCGTCCAGTTCGGGGATCGTCGACGGCTACCCCGTCTGGGCGTACTTCCTCGACCAGCCCCGGCCGTTCGGGGCACTCCCGGCCTCGATCCGGGCGTGGCCGCTCGCGATCGGCTTCCACCTGTTTGCGGCGGCCAGCGCGACAGCAGGGGTCGCGTTCGGGCGTGAGGACCGGCGCGTTACCGGCGGGCTCCTCACGCTCGCCGCGGCCGCGAGTCTGTGGGTCTCCGTCGGCGTCGCGACCCGGTTCGGCGTCGGAACCACGTCCGGGTGGCTCGCCGTGATCCCGGTCGGCGCACTCGCGACGCTCGCGGTCGCCGTCGTCACCTACGGGCGGGACCTCCGCGGGATCGCTGAGGCGTGAGCCGAACGGCGCGTCTCTGGGGAGACGGTATTTAAGAATGGGGTCGCGATGCTCGCGGTCGTCGTGGTGTGATTCGCGCAGGACCGCAACGCCTTTTCAGTGCGGCCCGCCTTGCCTCTGGACATGTCCACGACAGTCTCTACGCCCGATCCCGACCAGACCTGCGCCTACTGCGGCTCGCGGATCTTCGAGCACGATCCGATCTGCGTGCGCGACTGCGACGATAGCTGCGGCTCGCCCGTCTTCTTCTGTAACTACGCGTGCCTCTCGGCGTACGTCGACGAGAACGACCTGACCGCGGGTGACGCCTGCGAGTGGTCGCCGGAGGAGTAAGGATACGAACCGGACGACCGTCGTCCGTTACGGAGAATCAAGGAGAAAGCCTCGCGCTTCAGCGCGGGGAGGATGTCAATCGTTGTCGGGGCTGCTCGGGTGGTAGTCGGTGTCGTACTGGCCCGGGTTGCCGTCGACGCGGTCGGGGTTGATCCGGCCGGCGAGCAACATGAAGTCGAGGACGGTGCAGTACAGCATCGCCTCGACGACGGGGACGGCCCGCGGCGGGAGGACGGGGTCGTGCCGGCCGACGACCTGCACGTCCTTCTCCTCGCCCGTCTCCCAGTCGGCGGAGCGCTGCTTTTTCGGGATCGAGGTGGGCGCGTGCCACGTCGCCTCGCCGTAAATGGGCTCACCGGTCGTGATCCCGCCCTGGAGCCCGCCGTGGTCGTTCCCGACGGGGACCGGATCGCCCTCCTCGCTTTCGACATGGTCGAACGACTCGCCGTCGTCAAATGTCCAGTCCTCGTTGCGCTCGCTCCCGGTCACGTTCACGGCGTCTTTGCCGAGTCCGAACTCGACGCCCGTGGTCGCCGGGATCGAGAACATCGCCTGCCCGAGCCGGGACGGGAAGCCGTCGAAGCGCGGGGCGCCGAGCCCGCGGGGGACGCCGCGGCACTCGAAGTAGATGGAGCCGCCGATGGAGTCGCCCGCCTCCTGATACCGTTCAATCAGCTCCTGCATCTCGGCGGCCGCCTCGGGGTCGGCACAGCGCACGTCGTTCTCCTCGCTGTGGTCGAGTATCTGCTCGAAGCTCACGTCGTCGGCCTCGACGTCGCCGATCTGGTTCACGTGGGCTTTGATCTCCACGTCGTACTCGGAGGCGTCGAGCACCTGCTCGGCGACCGCGCCGGCCGCGACCCAGTTCACCGTCTCCCGGGCGGAGGAGCGCCCGCCGCCGCCCCAGTTGCGCGTGCCGAACTTCGCGGAGTAGGTGTAATCGCCGTGCGATGGGCGCGGCGCGGTGACGTACGGCTCGTACTTCCCCGAGCGCGCGTCCTTGTTCTGGATCACCATTCCGATCGGCGTTCCGGTGGTGTAGCCGTCCTGTACGCCGGAGTTGACGACGACCTCGTCGGGCTCGCCCCGGGAGGTGGTGATCATCGACTGGCCCGGCTTGCGCCGGTCAAGCTGTGCTTGGATCGCCTCCTCGTCGAGCTCGACGCCGGCGGGCACGCCCGAGACCGTCACACCCATCGCCTCGCCGTGGCTCTCGCCGTACGTCGTCACCTGGAAGAGCCGACCGAACCGGTTCCCGTTCATACGCGACCGTATGGCCGAGGGCATATAGGGGTTGCAATCCGCGCAACCGACCGGCCGGAGGGATCGGCGGCGCGCCTGTGACCGACGACCCGCCGCGCGACCACCCCACCTCGCCGCGACCGACGGGAGTTTATAAGTCGACGCCGTTGGTGGGGGCGTGCGCGATCGTCTCACCTCCGATTTGGGCGTGTACGCCCTCTCGGGTCTGTTCTCGCTCGTCGTGTTCGCCGTGGCGCTGGGGATCCTCTCGCGGACGCTACCGGACGGGCTCGGCTCCCGCCAGCTCGTCGGGCTCGTGGTCGGCTACCTGCTTTTCATCGGTGCGTACACCACGGCGTGGTATATCTACAGCGAGATCGACAGCCGCGAGGAGATCTGACGGCTCGCCCCGCCCAGTTCCGCCCCGGTTCCGCTCCAGAAGGGTCTTAATTACTCTGTATAATGGGTTTCTCTCTGCAGTTACTGAAGAGATGATCGCTCTCGCCCGCCAGACATCTGTGTTTATAAAGAAATGATACAGTTCTCAGACCCTCGTGTCGGTAGTCGTCTCGGAATCAGTCTGGAGGGCCCAACGCAAGCGGAACGCCTGTGCCAGTTCATAGAACCACAGGATGACGAGGGCGGTGTATCCGGGGCCGAAGAGGTACGCCGACCACGACAGATCCTGATAGAAGAAGCCGACGCCAACGACCAAGATTGCGATGTTCCACACCCAGACCATCCATGTCGATATCACCGACGGAATGACTCCATCTGGGAGGAGATCGGTCGCATCAACGGAGATACTGCCCCCCAACCCCCCTTCGCGTAGGGAAGGGAGGTTCCGGAAGTAGAGTAAGAGTCCGGCGAGGGCGATCGGGAGCGCCCACCCCACGAAGAAGAAGTGGAGCGCGCCGTCTTCGATATACGCCGGATCCACCCACTCGACGCCGAACAGCACGAACGGTGCGAACCCCGCCGGCCCGAGCATCCAGAACTGCGCTACGAGGACCGACAGCGCGATACCCGACCGGGAGTCTGTCGACCGATACGTCTGGACGAGGTTGTACAGGTACAGTACGAACCCCGTCGCGAAGAGGACCAGCCCGGTCGCCGTGACTGTCCGGCCCATCCCGATCCAGGGGCCGGTGATCAGCGGAAAGATACCGGCGACGAAGAACCACGCCGAGTAGTCTCGTAACCTCTCACTGTAGAGATCGGTACCGAGCAGGCGCGGGAAGAGGTCGTAGAGCGTGCCGATGGCGGCGAGTCCGAGAAAGCCCCACGCGTTGGCGTGGACGTGGGCTTCGCGTAAGCCGAGCCAGCCGCCGGGAACCTGCCAAACGTGGGCAAACAGCCCGTACGCGTACGTGATCCCCCATAGGAACACGAAGAGCGACACCAGGTACAGCCCGGTCGTCGCGTTCCACGCGCGATCGCTTTGCATGACCATCCGCAGCATCACCACCAGCAATCCGGCAACGAGCAGCCAGATCGCGATGAGTCCGCCATCAAACGCCCACGTGTGACCCCACCCGCGACCGTACCACAGGAGGAGAAACCCACCGTTCAATCCGATGAAATTCAGCCAGTCGTAGTGCTTCGAGGGCAACGGGCGATCGAGTTTCCGAGCCGTGAGCTGGGGGAGCATTCCGAACAGGAGCTGCGTGAAGCCACCGACCGTCACGAAGTGGATGTGGCTCCACGAAACCCAGCCGAGTCGCGGGACGAGATTGAACTGCTCGAGGCCGTGATAGACAGCCAATACGAGACCGGCGAGCAGGAACAGTGCACCTGCGAGGTGGAACGGAGTAAACCGAAGGTGACGTGCCATAGTCACATACACGGGCGCAACCCCCAAGTAGGGTTCTACGAATCGCACACGACCGGTTCCGCCTGCCGAACGACTTTCACGCCGGCACCCGAGGGGTCGGTATGACGTGGGACACGATCGACCTCGACATCGACGACGACAGCGACGTGGCGACGATCACCGTCGACCGCCCGGAGCAGCTCAACGCCCTCACTGTCGACACCCTCGAAGCGATCGAGGAGGCACTGGCGGACGCCGAAGCGGCAGGCGCTCGTGCGCTTGTGTTCGCCGGCGCGGGCGACGAGGCGTTCGTCGCGGGCGCCGACATCTCCTACATGGTCGAACTGTCGACGCCGGAAGCGCAGGCGTACGCCGAACTCGGTCACCGCGTCGCGGACGCGATCGAGTCGTTCCCCGCGCCGACGGTCGCGGCGATCGACGGCTACGCGTTCGGCGGTGGCTCCGAGCTCGCGCTAGCCTGTGACCTCCGGGTGGCTGCCGAGAGCGCCGTGATCGGACAGACCGAGATCGATCTCGGGATCATCCCCGGTTGGGGCGGGACCCAGCGGCTCTCGCGGCTGGTCGGCGACGAGACCGCGAAGCGACTCGTCTTCCTCGGCGAGCGGATCGACGCGAGCGAGGCGGCCGACATCGGTCTCGTCGGCGAGGTCGTCGCCGACGACGCGTTCGACGACCGGATCGACGAGCTGTCGCGGGAGCTGGCCGCGAAGCCCGCGTTCGCGATGCGCGCGGCGAAGGAGGCGCTCAACGCCGCCCGCGACGGGACGCAGGCCGGCGGGCTCGCCTTGGAGCGCCGGGCGTGGTCCGGACTGTTCGGCACCCACGACCAGCGCGAGGGGATGGCGGCGTTCTTGGAGAAGCGGGAGCCCGACTTCGAGTAACGGAGTCGCGCCTTCGAGTAGCGTGCTCCCGCACCCCTCGCCCCGTGCGATCGGGGTTCACGGGGCCGGACAATCGCCACGCTTTATTAATCCGCCCGAGTACCGGCGACATGGACCAGTTGCGGCAGTCGCTCCTCGACGCGCCGATAATCGAGAAAGGCGAGTACCAGTACTTCGTCCACCCGATCAGTGACGGCGTTCCCATGCTCAAACCGGAGCTTCTCCGGGAGATCGTCATCCGGATCATCCGGAAGGCGGAGCTGGAGAACGTCGACAAGATCGTTACCCCCGCCGCGATGGGGATCCACATCTCCACCGCGCTCTCGCTGATGACCGACATTCCGCTCGTCGTCATCCGCAAGCGCCAGTACGGCCTCGACGGCGAGGTCCCGCTGTTTCAGGAGACCGGCTACTCCGAGTCGGAGATGTACATCAACGACGTCGAGGAGGGCGACCGCGTGCTCGTCCTCGACGACGTGCTCTCGACCGGCGGCACGATGAAGGCGATCTTAGACGCGCTCACCGACGAGGTCGGCGCGGAGGTCGTCGACGTGGTCGCCGTGATCAAGAAGGCGGGCGAAAACGAGCTTGATGACACCGACTACAACGTGAAGACCCTCATCAACGTCACCGTCGAGGACGGCGAGGTCGTGATCGTCGACGCGAAGGGCGACGACTAGACGACTAGACGCCGCTCCTTCTCCGATACCCGCACCTACTCAGTCCGCGTCCGAAGATCGGCGAGCACGCCGGCGGTGCCGTCCATGTACGAGTCCGCTACCACGATATCGGCAGCCTCGCGAGCGGCGCCGTCGGCGTTGGCGACCGCGTACGACTCGCCGGCGACCGCGAAGGTGGACACGTCGTTTTCGCTGTCACCGATCGCGACGAATTCGTCGGGACCGATACCGAGGGCGTCGCCGACGCGTTCGAGCCCGCGACCCTTGCTCACGCCGGTCGATTTGACGTGGTACGCGTAGCCGGTGTCGACGACCTCCACGTCGCCGCCGGCGGCCGCGGCGACCTCGCGCAGCAGCGCCTCGTCGGCGTCGAGCGACAGCGCTACCTCGGTCTCGCGCCAGCGATTCACCGTGTCACGGGCGCCCCAGCCGGGGTCGCCGCCGCGCTCGCGGAACGCTTCGACGACGGCCCGCGGGGCCTCGGCGTCGCCGAGGATCGCCGTCTCACCGTCGACGTGCACGACGCCGCCGTTTTCGGCGATGACGGTCTCCGCGCGCCCGAGGAAGTGCGCCAGCGCGACCGGATACGGAAACGCCTTCCCGGTCGCTAGCACCACCGGGGCGTCCCAGTCGGGCAACAACTCGAAGACGCGGGCGTCGAGCCGGCCGCTCGCCGTCGTCAACGTCCCGTCGATGTCCAACGCGAGGGGCGGAACCATATCGGATGTGAGGTGACGGCGCGCAACTGTCTTGCGTTCGCGCATGAGGGGGAAGGAGACAGCAAGAGGGGAGACGAGAAAGAGACGGTGAAGCCGGATCAGACCGACCACGAGGGCCGGTCGAACAGCTCCTGAAACACGAGCGTCGGGAACCGCGGGACGAGCCGACTCGGGGGCCGTCCCTTCCCGTCGCTCCGGCGGGCAGTCACCCGATCGAGCAGGCCCGCGTCGGCGAGTTCGTAGAGCACGCGCCGCACCGTCGACGGAGACAGATCGACCGCCTTCCGCGAGGCGATCGTCTCCGTCGCAGCACTCACCGACGCCCGGTCGTCGTCCGACAGGCTCACCAGTTCGTAGAGGAGCCGCCGCCGGCTCTCCGAGAGCGCGAGGACCCGCCCGAGCGCGACGCTCGGGCGCGGAACCGCCTCGATCCCCTCGTCGAGATCTTCTGGGCGAACCGTCGAGGCGCCCGCGCGCTCCGCGGTGATGGCCGCACCGGTGACCGCGGCGAGCGCATCGTGTGCGTCGCCGTCAGCCCACTCGCTGACCTCACGGATCTGGTCGTGAGTGAGCGCGTCGCGCCCGAGTCCGGTGGAACATCGGCTCGTCAACAGTTCGACGAGCACGTGCCGACGGTACGGCTCAAACGCAACCACCTCGTCCGGTTCCCACTCGATCGCCGCCGGCTTCTCTCGGCCGAGACACACCGGGACGACCCGGTCGCTGACGGCCGTGAGCCACTCGACAATGGTCGTCGCGCTCGGCGTCTCCGGCTCGTTCGCGTGGTCGACTGCGACGACCAGGTCGGGGCCGGTGTTGACGGCCTCGCGCAGCGACTCGGCCAGTTCGTCCGTGCCGATCCCGTGTTCGGGGACGGGGTCGTCGCTGACTGCGTCGAGCGCGGCGTGGTAGAGCCGGAACCGCGTCGGTGCTCGCCGCGCGTCGACGTAGACGAATCCGGGGAGCGTCGGCTCGACCGCTCGTGTCGATGTCTGAATCGCCCGGCGTGGGCCGCTGTGGGATGCGAGCCGTTGAAACAGCGCGGAGACGATCGCCGATTTCCCGCTCCCTTTCGGTCCGTGAACGTAGGCGCTCGGCGGGAGCGATCCGGCGAAGGCCGGCTCGAACACGTCGAGGAGCCGTTCGATCCCTGGTCCCCGACCGACCGGCGACTCGGTATGCGACATCGGAGAGACGGCGTCGATGTCTACGAGGACGCCGGCGCCGACGTCGTAGCCGAGCCGCCGCTCGATCCGGTCGTCGATGTTCACGGTCGACCCTCCACAGTGCTCTGATAAAACCGGTGCGAAGCGCGGCCGCTGTCGGTCCGATCTGGCGGTCGATCGCACTTCGTGTGACGTTCCATTGGTAGGTCCAGCGACTCGGTCATATGCGCGTACAGCTGCGTTGCGACCGCACGACGGCCGCTGCGCGGTCGAATCGGTTCGGAAGTGCTACGGAGTCGGTCCGGCGCTGCCGCGGGATCGGTCTGGAGCCGATCCCTGCAGTCGGCGCTAGAGGTACCCGGCGTTCGGCAGCACACCAAGGATGCTAAGCAGCCAGACGAGGAGCATCATGATCGCGATGGCCATCGCCGGTGGGTCCACGTGGGTCCCGGAGTGCGAGTAGAACAGCCGCTGGGTGACTTCACCGGCGAGGCCGCTGAGCACGCCGAAGATGCCAGCCGCCAGCAACGCGACCACGCTGCCTGCGACAGGGTCGACCGCGACCGCGCCGACAGCGCCGAGTAGCGTGATGTGGTGAGTCACGGGGATTTTCTCGACGCCGAGGTTGAGGAACAGCAGGCTGATGGCAGAGATGGCGTAGCCGAGGAAGATGCTCCCCGTCTGCAGCCAGATGTACCCGCCGAGGATCCCGCCGACGAGTCCAATGGCCATGATCCCCGACCACTTGTACTGGTGGGGGAGCCACGGTTCGGTGGCCGGTCGACCGGCGTGCTCCCCGTCGGTGTCGGCCTCCGGGTGCATCTCATCGCGCTCGAACGGCGACATATCGAGGTATCCATCGCCGGCCGGCTTCCCGATGAGCGGGTAGCCGAAGACGGGCCGGGCGAGGAACGCCGTCGCGAACACCGACACCGCGATGAAGTCGGTGGGGGGCGACATTCCGAGAACGTTACTGAAGAGACCGTTAGCGAGCTGGGTGAACAGCATGCCTATCACGCCGAATATCGCCCCGACGGCGAGGATGTCGGGCTTCGTCCCGAACGCGTACGTGATGCCTTTCCCGAAGTGGTAGCCGCCCTCTCCGGGCTTCATCTCGGGGTACTTTTTCGCGGCGTACGCCGAGGCGGCCACGCCGCCCGCGAAGGCGATGTGCGGGCCGGTAATCGCGCCGAAGCCGATGACGCCGGTGACGCTGACGTAGCCGACGTCACTCGCCGCACTCGACGCGATACCGCGGTTGAGAATCGCCAGCCCCTCACCGAGGAAGACGACGAACCCGGTGAAGATGAATGCGGGCAGCGCGCCGATCGCGGCGCCGAACGCCCCGCCGGCCAGCGCGGTGATGAGGAGGAGGAGGAACTGCTCGACCTCCATCCCGATCACCGGAATCTGAAGCAGCAGCTCGTTCATTTACTCATCCTCCTCGTCGTCCTGTGCCCAGTTGAGAGAGCGTTCGACCGCGTCGTCCCACCGACTGTACAGCTTGTCGACCTCTGCCTGTCCTTTCTCAGGCGTGAACTCTCGGTCGATCTGCCAGTTGTCGCGCAGCTCATCGACGGTGTCCCAGTAGCCGACCGCGAGCCCGGCGGCGTACGCCGAGCCGAGCGCGGTGGTCTCGTCGACCTCGGGCCGGGCGATCTCCGTCTGGATGATGTCCGACTGGAGCTGACAGAGGAAGTTGTTCTTGACCGCACCACCGTCGACCCGGAGGCTCGTCGTCTCGACGCCGGAGTCGGCCTCCATGGCCTCGGCCACGTCGCGGGTCTGGTAGGCGATACTTTCGAGCGTCGCCCGCACGATGTGTTCTTTGCCGGTGCCGCGGGTCATCCCGACGATGGTGCCGCGAGCGCGGCCGTCCCAGTGGGGCGCGCCGAGCCCGGTGAACGCCGGGACCATGTAGACGCCGTCGGTCGAGTCGACCGATCGGGCCAGCTCCGCGGTCTGGGCCGCGTTGTTGATCAGATCGACGTCTTCGAGCCACTCGATCGCGGCGCCGGTGATGAAGATCGACCCCTCCAGCGCGTACTGGACGGGCTCGCCGGACATCTGGAACCCGATGGTCGTCAGCAGTCCGTGGTCGGACTTGACGGCCTCGTTGCCCGTGTTCATCAGGTAGAAGGAGCCGGTGCCGTAGGTGTTCTTCGCGTCGCCTTCGTCGAAGCAGGTCTGCCCGAACAGGGCGGCCTGCTGGTCGCCGAGCGCCCCGGCGACGGGGACCTCCTCGCCGAGGAAGCCGTCCGCGTCGGTGTGTCCGTAGTAGTCCTCGTCGGAGGAGGGTCGTACCTCGGGCACCATCTCCTTCGGTACGTCGAACTCCTCGAGGAGCTCGTCGTCCCACTCCAGATCCCGGATGTTGTACAGCATCGTCCGGGAGGCGTTGGTGACATCGGTGATGTGGTTGCCTGTCAGGTTGTAGATGAGCCACGAGTCGATCGTCCCCATGACAAGCTCGCCCTCGCGGGCTCGGTCGCGGAGGTCGCCGCCCCGGGAGCTCTGCATCTTGAGCGGCTCGGCGTTATCGAGGATCCACTCGGTCTTGGTCGCGGAGAAGTACGCGTCGGCTTCGAGGCCGGTCTTCTCACGAATGTCCTCGACTTTGTCCGCCTCCTGCAGTTCCTCGACGCGGTCCGTCGTTCGGCGGTCCTGCCACACGAGTGCGTTGTGGACCGGTCTCCCCGTCTCGCGGTCCCAGACGATCGTCGTCTCGCGCTGGTTCGTGATCCCGATCGCGTCGAGCTGGTTCGCCTCCAGCCCCGCATCGGCGAGCCCGTCAAGGACGACCTGTTGGGTGTTCTCCCAGATCTCGATGGGGTCGTGCTCGACCCAGCCCGGGTTGGGGTAGATCTGTTCGTGCTGTTCGTACGCGTTCGCGACGACCTGCCCGCCGTGGTCGAACACCATAAAGCGAGTTCCGGTCGTCCCTTGGTCTATCGCACCGACATACTGTGTCATGTATTGGATCCCTCCTGTGGCGCTGGTCCGCTCACGGCGTCGGCGCTGGCCGAACGGCGAGCGCCGACTGGGGACACGGTTCGTCCCCCGGACCGTCGATCGCGACGCCGCGTCCGCCCCGCAGCCGGCCGAGCCACCCTCCGTGTCTCGGCTCGAGAGGCGGTGTCGCCGCCGCCGCGATATATCTTCACGGGAGCTACCACGCCACTCGTGAACATAATGTACTACCATAATAATCTTCCTGTTAAAATCCAGAGACAGCCGCGAGCGAAAAAGTAGATATATAAACCAATCGACGCTGACAACGATTGTACTACTTGAATATCCCTGATTGTTATGAATGGCACCCACCAGGAGGTAAAGTAAAGTGGGCGGAGTCCGACCAGATCGACATGGACCAACAGGTGGACGTCGTCGTCGTCGGCGGGGGGTCGACGGGGTGCGGCGTCGTCAGGGACTTGGCTCGACGGGGGGTTGATGCGGTGCTCGTCGAGAAGGGGAACCTGACGCACGGCACGACGGGGCGGATGCACGGGCTCTTACACAGCGGGGGGCGGTACGCGGTCTCGGATCAGAAGAGCGCGCGCGAGTGCATCGAGGAGAACCGTGTGCTCCGCGACATCGCAGGTCACTGCGTCGAGGAGACGGGCGGGCTGTTCGTCAAGCGACCGGAGGACTCCGAGGAGTATTTTCAGGAGAAGCTAGAGGGGTGCCGCGCGTGCGACATCCCGGTCGAAATGATCGACGGCGAGGAGGCTCGGCGGCGCGAACCGTACCTCGCACGCGACGTGGAGAAGGCGATCGCGCTGCCGGACGCCGCGGTCGACCCCTTCCGTCTCTGCGTCGCCAACGCGGCCGACGCCCGCGAGCACGGCGCCCGGATCGAGACTCACGCGCCGGTGACCGACGTGCTCGTCGAGGACGGTGAGATCGTCGGCGTTGAGATCGAACACGAGACGGGCCCCGGCAAGCGCGTCCACCGCGAGCCGGGGACGACCGAGGAGATCCGCGCGCGCCACGTCGTCAACGCGACCGGCGCGTGGGCGGGCAACGTCGGCGAGATGGCCGGCGTCGACGTGGAAGTGCGCCCCTCGAAGGGCGTGATGACGGTGATGAACACCCGGCAGGTCGACACCGTCATCAACCGCTGTCGACCGAAGGGCGACGCCGACATCATCGTCCCCCACGAGACCGCCTGCATCCTCGGCACCACGGACGAGGAGGTCGACGACCCCGAAGACTACCCCGAAGAGGAGTGGGAGGTCGACCTCATGATCGAGACGCTCTCGGAACTAGTCCCGATGCTGAAAGACGCTCGAACGCTCCGCTCGTTCTGGGGCGTCCGTCCCCTCTACGAGCCCCCCGGAACCGGTACCGAGGACCCGACGGACATCACGCGCGACTACTTCTTGCTCGACCACGGCGACCGCGACGACCTCCCCGGGATGACCACCATCGTCGGCGGGAAGCTTACCACCTACCGCATGATGGCCGAGTCCATCTCGGACCACGTCTGCGACGCGCTCGGCCACGACGCGACCTGCGACACCGCCGACGCGCCGCTGCCGGGGTCGGAGAACCCCGCGCGCATGGACGAGCTGATGGAGGAGTTCGGGCTCCGATCCCCGGTGGCCCGCCGGTCCGGCCAGCGGCTCGGATCGCGCGCCGCCGACGTGCTCGACGAGTACGACCCGAACCCGGTCGTCTGCGAGTGCGAGGGCGTCACTCGCGCCGAGGTGCAGGACGCGATCGGCGAGGCCGGCAGCGACCTCAACGCGGTCCGCATTCGCACTCGCGCCTCGATGGGGAACTGTCAGGGCGGATTCTGTACCCACCGCATCGCCGCAGAACTGGCACAGGAGTACCCGGAACCCGTCGTCCGCGACGCGGAAGACGAGCTGTACCAGGAGCGCTGGAAGGGCCAGCGGCACGCGCTGTGGGGGATGCAGCTCTCGCAGGCGATGTTGAACCACCTGCTGCACGCGACGACGATGAACCGCGACGGCGACCCGGCGAGCCTCAACAGCGAGGTCGACTTCGGCGCGTTCGACGCGGGCGAGGGAGGGTCCGAGGCGGACGCTATCGATGGCGGCGATGCCGGAACCGCGGCCACAGACGGAGGGATCGATGGCGATCGATAGCGACGTACTGGTCGTCGGCGGGGGGCTCGCCGCGATCACCTCGGCGATCGCGGCGGCCCGCGAAGGCGCCGACGTGCGGCTGGTCTCCCACAAGGCGAGCACGCTCCGACAGGCCTCCGGGCTGATCGACGGACTCGGCTACGTTCCCGCGACGGAGTCCGCAAAGCCTCTCCGCGAGGGGCCGCCGACCGCGGGCCGCGAGCTGGATCGCGACGAGTGGCCAGACCCCGAGGGTCCGCTTTCCGACCCCTTCGAGGCGATCGACCGGCTCCCCGAGTCGCACCCCTACCGGATCCTCGGCGCCGACGCGCTCCGCGAGGGCTTAGACCTGTTCGACGACCTCGCGGGCGACGCGTACCGGGGGAGCCACACCGACCGCAACGCGCTCCTCCCGACGTTCGGCGGGAGTGTGAAGCCGACCGCGCGCTACCCGGCCGCCGCCGAAGCCGGGATCGCGAGCGACGACCGGCCGACGCTGATCGTCGGGTTCCGTTCGCTCACCGAGTACGACGCGCGCGCCTTCGCCGGGCGGCTGGAGGCCGCCGGCGTCCCCTTCGACGTCGCCGGCGCCGAGGTGGAGTTCGCCGAGGCGTTCCGGGCGGACACGAAGATTACCCGGCTCGCGAAGGCACTCGACCACGACGAGGCGATCGACGGCGTCCCGGCCCGCGAGGCGCTGGCGAAGGCCGTCGGCCCGCACCTCCACGACGTGGTCGACGAGGCTGGCGGCGTCGACCGCGTCGAGCGCGTCGGCTTCCCGGCGTTCCTCGGCGATCAGGAGGGCGACGCGGTCCGCGCCGAACTGGCCGACCGGCTCGGCGCCGACGTGTTCGAGATCCCGATGGGGCCGCCGAGCCTCCCGGGGCTCAGGCTGGAGGACCGACTGTACGACGCGCTCGACGACGCGGGCGTCCGGTTCGAGACCGGGAATCCGGTCGTCGGCATCGAGACCGAGGCGGACGGCACGATCGAGGCGGTTGCGGTCGACCGGAAGGGCCGAGAGACGCCCTACGGCGCCGACGCCTTCGTACTCGCGACCGGCGGGCTCGTCGGGAAGGGGCTCGACTCGAACCGCGAGGGCGTCCGCGAGCCCGTGTTCGGGCTCCACGTCGAGCAGCCGGCGGACCGCTACGAGTGGTTCGTCGACGACGCGTTTGGCGACCAGCCGTACGCGCGCTTCGGCGTGCGGATCGACGAGGACGGGCGCGTGCTGGACGCGGACGGAGAGTCGGCGTACGAGAACGTCTTCGCGGCCGGCGGGGTCGTCGGCGGCGCGGACGTGGCAAGGGAGAAGTCCGCGAGCGGGGTGTCGCTCGCGACCGGGATTGTGGCGGGGCGGGAGGCGGCAACGGAGGCAACCCAATGACACGACACACGGACGACGAAGACGGGGGCGCAGAAGAGGGGAACGGGACGAACGGGACGAACGGAGCGGGCGACCGCGACAACCCGGAAGCCCCCAGCCCCGGCGTCCCGGAGGCGGGCCGCGACGAGCAGCCGTCGATCTTCGTCCCCGACGACGGGGAGCCGAAGGAGACCGCCGCCACCGACGGCGGCGTCGAGAGCGCGACCGGCGGGAGCGACTCGACCGAACTCAATCCGGACGCGTACGACCCGGTCGACGTGTTCCCGGGCGGCGACCTCGACCTCCGGGAGGGCGCCGACTCCTGTTACAAGTGCACGAGCTGTGACACCTCCTGTCCGGTCGCCGAGGTCGACGAGGAGTTCCCGGGGCCGAAGTTCCAGGGGCCGGAACAGTGGCGGCTCAAGCGCAAGGAGGACCACGACATCGACGAGTCGATCACCTCCTGTTCGAACTGCATGCGCTGTGACGACGCCTGTCCCTCCTCGGTGCCGCTCTCACAGATGCACAACGAGGCTCGCGGGCAGTTCGTCGAATCGCAGATGGAGAAGCTCTCGCGGGAGTACGTCCGGAACCGCATCCTCTCGAACTACCACTTTTTCGCGTCCATCGCGAGCAAGGTGCCGCGGCTGGCGAACGCCGCGACGAAGATTCCGGGTGCGATGAAACTCGGCGAGAAGGTCCTCGGAATTGCGGGCGACCGCGAGTTCCCGGACTTCGCCACCCAGACGTTCCGCGAGTGGTGGAAGGCCCGCGGCGGCGCACAGGTGCAGAACCCCGACAAGCGCGTCGCCTACTTCCACGGCTGTTACTCCAACTACAACACGCCGGAGGTCGGCAAGGCGATGGTACGGGTGTACGAGCACTTCGGCTACGAGGTGATGGTGCCCCCGCAGAAGTGCTCGGGCACGCCGATGTTCGCGAACGGGATGCTGAAGGACGCGCGCCGGCACGCGGAGACGAACGTCGAGAACCTCGTCGAGGCGATCGGCGAGGGCGCCGACGTGATCGCCTCCTGTACCTCCTGTTCGCTGTCGCTGCGGCAGGAGTACCCCGAACTGTTCGACATCCACGGGATCGAAGACGTCTCCGACCACACCTACGAGGCGCTCGAGTACCTCCGGATCAACGAGGATCTGGAGGGCGAGCTGGCGGACACGAAGCTCGCGGGCGAGCAGTCGTTCGCCTACCACGCCCCGTGTCACGCACGCAATCAGGGGCTCTCTCGACAGGCCGTCGAGACGTTCCGCGACGTCGACGGCGTCACCATGGAGGACGTGGGCGACTCCTGTTCGGGTATTTCCGGCACCTACGGCTGGAAGGAAGAGAAGTACGAGACGTCGATGGAGATCGGCGCGGAGATGTTCGAGCACATGGAGGACGCCGAGGGCGACGTGGGAATGACCGAGTGCCCGACCTGCGCGATGCAGATGGAACACGGCACCGGCTACGAGGTCGAGCACCCGCTCCAGCTGCTCGAGGACGCGGTCGGCTCGTAGAACCGCCTGACTGCGTCGATCGATCGGTTTTCGCGATCCGTTTTTCAGACCGGATAACCGCGAGGGAACGCTTATGTCTGCGACTCGACGACTTCGATCAACGTGACGCTCGCACAGTTTCTCGATCGGTTCGACGGGGCCGATCGGACCATCGTCGTCGTCAACCGCACCGATCCCGATCCGGTGTTGAACATGCTCGTGGACACGTTCGGGGACGACGCGGTGAGCGTGGTCGACGAGACCGTCGCGGGAGGCGAGCGGTCCCGGAGTAACCGGGACCGTGGCGCCGACGCGAGTGGCCCCGATTCTCGCGGTGGGCTCACCACGCGGGAGTTCACCACGGACCGGATCGTCGACCGAAACGGCGAGGCCGTGGGGCCGGGCGACGGAGATCACGAGGTATCGGCCGCCGACGGCGTCGGTCCGGTGATCGACGTTGACGCCCTCCGCCGCCATGACGCTGTACCCTTCGACGGCGACGATCCCGAGGAGCTGGAGAACCTCGCGCTGCTCGTCGAGAGCGACGAGGTGATCGCCGGATCGACGCTCGGCGAGCTCGGCGATGCGGTGCTCTTTGTGAACTCGGACCTGTACATCACCGGGAGCCGGACGCTCGGCGACATCGACCTCCCCTCCGTGATCGGCGGGCTCGCCGACACCACGTTCTCGCTGCGCGGGTACCCCGAGTCGAACCGACAGAAACTCCTCCTCATCACCATCTCGCGGTTCATCGAACGCGCCGCGTGGATGTCGGGCGACGGGACGCTCCGGTCGTCGTTCCAGCGGCTCTCGCGGCTCGACGACGAGGTCGGTACGCGGGAGGTGTACGAGCGCGTGTCCGAAGCGGGCGTCGACACGCACCTCTACGGAATCCCGGACGACCTCCCGCGCGGCCTCGACGCGGTGATCCACGCCGGGGACACCACCGACTTCACCGACAGTTGGTTCGTGGTGTACCGTCCACCGGAGGGGCCGCACTCGGTCGATGTCAACCCCGGAAGTGACCTCAAGCGCGGGATCGAAGGCGGCGTGGGGCTACTCGCGGTCGAAATCGAGCCGCGGATGTGGCGCGGGGTCTGGACGTTCGACGCCGACCGGGTGCAGTCGATGAATCGGTACATCGAGCGGAATCTGTAGGTGGGCGCGTCGACTGTGGTCGTACAGGAACTGTGGTAAGCGATAGCGGGAGTGAGTGTTGCAGATCGGTCGCAACGATTCAGTATTTAAACAGTCGTGAGCGACGGCGATAATCGTTTATAAATGGATGAGGCGGTGGCGCGCGCCTCCGAGCGCCCTTTGGGCGCGAGGAGCGCCGCGCGAGGGAGTCGGGCGGCCGGAGCGAAGCGGAGGCCGGCCGACGAGGCTGGGGAGGCGTGAGGCTGCGGTGCTGTCCTGTGTGGGGAGGATTAAAAGGGGCAGTCGCGAGGACGAAGCACGGCGAAGTAAGGACCGCAAAGAGGGAGCGTAGCGACCGACTGAGGACCGCAGCCAGCCGCGCGAGTCGTCGCGGCTGGGGCTTTGAAGATGATCACCGCGGTGCCGTCGATCGCTTATAAATGCCCACCAGAAACATCACTCGACCGCTTATAAACAACTGTTTCACCAATTCGCTATACCCACTTCCGGCATCGATCAAGAGGCACTCTTCAGCGATCGAGCGTTTCAGTCAACATTGTGTCTGAAAAATTGGATCTCAACAAATCCGGTCACGGCCATCACTGTTGCAGAGAGAAGGGCCCCGCTCCGGCGGTCCGCTGGGCAACCGTCGCGAGCCGGAGCATGTACGCGGTCAACACGAGGAACGGGGCCAGAGCGATCGTGAACACAGTCGCGACGAAGCTCATCAGTGGCGGGAGACCGAACACCCACATTTCGGGCAGGAGCTGCGAGTTGATCGCGAGGATGGCCGACGCGGTGACGAGGATCGACGGCAGCGAGATGACGAGGAGCGTCCGCGACAGCTGGGACACCTCTTGAGTGTAGTAGAGCGTTTTGAAGTATTCCTTACCGGTGGCGAACAGCTGGAACGCCTCGATGAGGTCATCGAGCCGCTCACCGAACGTATCGGCTAGTTCGCTCTCGTAGACGCTCCGCAGCGTCCGCGAGCGATCCATATACACCCCGTAGTCCGCCTCCAGACCGAGCCAGAGGATGCCGAACTCTGCGCCGGAGGCGCTGTTACCTTGGTTACCGAGCGGCTCGACCGTTTCGATGATCTCGTCGACGTACTCCTGGATGTCCCGGGTTAGCTCCTCGTCGCTCCCCGCGGCCACCGCTTCGAGCGCGGTCGCCCGGTCCTGAATGACCGACGCCATCAGGCTGAGGAACGAGGCCGGATCCGTGGGGCTCTCACCGCTCTCGGTCAGCTGACCGATATCCCGTCGAAACTGCATAATCCCCTGAATACGGTTCTCCTGCGTCTCCACGGAGGTGATGTCGTGGGAGAGCACGATCGAGTTGATCGACACCACGATCGACACGAGGAGGATGATGCCACTCAACAGCGAGCTCAGGATCGTCTGGACCGCGGGCGTCTCCGTGAGGACCCGTTGCATCTCGAAGGTCCAGACCCACCCGATGAGCATGAGCGCCGAGAACATAAACGACAGCAACGCACCGGTGACCGCGAGTCGGTTGGCCTCCAGCAGGGTCCACCGGATCACGTGGAACCGGCCGTTTCTCCGCGGGACGGGGAACCAGTCGCGGAGTCCCCAGTAGTGGTCGACGACGCTCACGACCGCCTCGCTACGACCGCGGCGGTGAGTGCGCGCTGGACGCCGAGCCGCCGCTCGTCGCGACTCGTCGCGCTGGAGCCGGAAAGTGATCGGCGAACGGGAGGGTCACACCTCCCGGTCGCGGGGTCCATCACCATGCTACACACCGGGCACTCCCAGCGCCTCGAAGCCGACAATCCCCACGACCGCCATCACATAGAGGACGACGAGCGAGGCGACGGCGGCGAACAGCGCGATCCCGGCGGCCTTGATCCAGCCACCCGGGTACTGCCAGTTCACGACCGCAAGGTACGCGATCAGCGCTAACAGCGGGCCCAAAAGCGGGATCCAGCCGAAAAAGAACGCGACGACCGCCCAGACGATCGCGCCGATCAGGGCCGTTACCACCGCCTTTGGGAAGCTGTCGGTGTCCGTCATCACGCGTGCCCCGACGTAGATTCCTACCGCGCCGACGAGCAGGCTCACCACGAACACGATCAGTGTATCGACGATTGCCATGGAAATCAAGCGGCTCTGAAAGTGATAAAACCGCGGCTTGCGGGCGCAACGCGATGTATCTGTGATCGTCTATCCCGTGATCTTAGCTCCTACCTTGGTCCGGGTCGCGATCGGATTTGGGCTGGGAATCGGAATCGGAATCAGAATCGGAATCAGAATCAGATTCGGGTTCGGGTTCCGGATCGGGATCGGAATCGCCCTGAAAATCGTCTTGCTCGGCGTGCACCTCCTCCGGGTCCGTCCCGATATCCTCTGCGACGCTCGCCTCTGGCCGGATTGGCTCCCCACTGAGCAGCTCCGGCAGAACGATTCGGATCGCTTCGAGAACGAGCACGAAGAGAATCGGCATGAGGAAGATGCCGTACCATCCGAACAGGATCGGTCCGAGCAGGTAGGCGAACAGCAGCAAGATCGCGTTGAGCCGTCGCCCGGAGAGGTACGGCTGCAGAAACGACTGCGGCAGGATGTCCAAGAGAAGCACGTAGGCCACGAGTACGACCCCGACAAACACGAGGCTCCCTTGCCCCTGGTCGGTGCTGACGGCTTGAAAGCCGAGCAACGCGACGATGGGGATGTAGACGATCTTGCCGACGACGACGGGGATCAGGCTCGCCAGCCCGGTCAGAAAACCGGCCACGAGCACCATCGGCACTTGGAGTCCGGGCGGCGCCACGAGGTTCGTCGCCGCGTACGTTACGGTCGCCAGGATGGACGAGGCGACAACGAACAGCAGATTGCCGAAAAACACTGACTCTAGGTCGGCGTCAACCGCGATTGCGTAGGCGTACGCCGTCGAGTCGCGCCCGCCGACCAGTTCGGTCAGGGTCTTTGAGACATCGGTGTCGTTGGCGAGCAGGAAGTACGCCAGCGTCGTGGCGAGTCCAAGCAGAAACAGCCCGCCCACGACGCCTTGGAGCGCGGTTACGGCGGCCCCCACGTTGGACCAGACCGACCCGCCCGCGTCGAGGATCGAGGAGGGATTCAACAGCAGCGACACCAGCTGCTCGCGCTGTTCCGCCGGGAGCGCGTCGATGCCGGTGATTCGGGCGACGAGCGTCCCGACGAATTCCCCGTCCCCGAACTGGCGCTGGACGACCTGAAACAGACGGAGGCCGACGACAACCAACAGCAACAGGATCGGGACCAGGACGGACAGCGCCGTGAGCGTCGCCGCGAGCTGTCGCGATCCCGTTACCGACCGGAGTCGGACGCAGATCGGCCGGGTGGCGTAGTAGCCGAACAGCCCTAAGACGGTGAGCCCGATGAACGAGCCGACGACGTACGCGATCGCCACGCCGAGCAGGAGGACGAACGCCCACCAGCCGAGGCGGCTGCGAGATGGCAGGTGGTCTGTGAGACCGTTCATACTCTGACCCATGCTACTACCTCCGAAATAGGTGCCGTGCCGGCGGGACAGACGACGGTTCCAGTTCGTCGGCCGCCCGCAGGGACGTGTTCGAACGCGAGCGACCGCTCCGAGTCGCCACATCTGACCGCCACCTGTACCGAGGACAGTCCGGTCCCGTCCTGGTTATCGAGTCGGACGGTCACCTGGCGACGGTCGTCGTCCGGGGCCGGCATCGGCTCGATCGCCTCGACGGTTGCCGTCGGGACGCCGTCCGCCGTCGTGACGGCCGCTTGCCAGCCGACGTAGCCAAGCGTCGCCACAATGAGGAGTACGCTCGCGACCACGATCGCCAGCTCCAGAAGCTCACCGCCGTCCGGATTGAGACCGCCGTTCGTTCCTGGCTCCTCCCCGTCTTCCCCACGCTCTCCGTCCCCTCGTTCGACGGCATCGCGGTCACGGGCCTGGGTCGGCGTTTCGTCGTCGGTTCGAGTCATGCGAGCACCACCCGCGCAGCACTGGCCCCGACGGCGGCGGGGAACCCGAGCACGATCGTCCGGCGGACCGCGGTCGCGAACGGTTGGACGCCCGCCTCCCCGATGGCGAGCAGCATCCCGGCGGCGACCGCCAGCCCGACCACGTACAGCATGCAGGTCTGTCCGATTCGACGGCGGAGAGAACGCTGCTCGAGGCGGGCCCTCTGGCCCCGAAACTCAAGCTCATAGAGGATCAGATACGTCACGACCAGCGAGGTGAGCAGAATCGCGCCGATCCTCGGCCAGCTGGCCCCGGCGGCCAGTACGGCCACCTCGTTGGTTGGGGCGATTGGCGCCGCGAAGAACACCGCGCCGAGCGCGAACACTCCCAGACTCGCCGGGAACGACGCCTCGGAGATCTCCTCTTGATCGCCGCTGAGGAGCTCGTTGGCTAAGGACGCCCCGAACGCTAGCGGGACCACTTGAACCAGTATCGTCCGAACGACTACCGGGAGCGGATCGGTGAGGTCGAGCACGCCGAGCAGCGCCAGCGCCGCGAACGCGACGAGAAACCCCTGGAACACCACCTCGGCGACCTCGACGTACACCGGCGATCGGTCGTCATCCCCCCGGAAGCCGACGGCGCGGGTGATCGGGACGATGAGGGCGATCCCGACGACAACGAACGCGAGCAGATGGGTGGCGGGCACCTCGACGGCCAGCCACCAGGTCTCGGTCGTGTACGCGAACGAGATGCCGAGCACTAACAGCGCGCCCATCATGCCCCGACCCTGCTCGCGGACTTCGAGGGCGAAATTCATATATAACGACCTCTCTCAGGGTTGGACAAGACGGCGAGAGCGAACGTCTTGAGCTGTTTCTCTGACACCGTGGCGCTGCCGGAGCGAGGTGTGTTCACACGCACTCTCCAGTTCTCCCTGACCTTCTCGTCGAACTCGCCGCCCGAGTGTGCTGTTTCGTCGACGCCGTCGGGGTGGTCGGGGGTGGCCGTCTCGACCTCGAAGCTCTCGTTTGTCGATCCTGCGACGCGACCCAGCCTCCAGCCGTCCTCGTACACGGGCTCGCCCGGATCGACCGCACCGAAGGGAGAACCATCAATCATATTAAACGTTGGAACGCCGGCGTTATTGAACTTTACGCGAGAGCGGGTCACCAAAGGGAACGCGGCCGATTGAAGTGACGGTCACGTTGCTCGGCGGCCACTTCCGCATATACGCCTAGCAGAGGCAAGCAGAACGGTTAGTCTCGGAAGCGTTGTTCATCGAATCACATGCAAGACGGCGTAACACTGACAGCGGACGACGAAGGCAAGAGCGTCGTAAACGCCACCGGTGACACGATTGGTCGTGTTGTCAGTGTGGAACACGGCAATGCATACGTCGATCCTGATCCGGGGCTGACAGACACGATCCGATCCAAACTGGGCTGGGGCGAGGCCGACCAAGATAACTATCAGCTCGATGCCGCTAGCATCGAGTCCGTCTCTGACAACGAGATCTACCTGAGCAGGTAACACCGTCTACTGGGCGTTCATCAGTCCGTCCTCTGCTGAACCCTTCTTTTCAGTGCGAGACTTCGATCCGTTGCCGTACAAATACAAAAATATGACAACTCAAAAACACCAAACCACATGACAGTTCGCCCTGCAGAGTCGGACGACCGAGAACAGATTAGAGCAATCGCGCGCGACTCGCTGCAATCGTCGTACTCGCTCAGTCCCGACCAGATCGAGATGATACTCGAAGAGGAGTTCGACGACACAGCGCTGACTGACCTGCTCGACGATTCGGATACGACAGTGCTCGTCGTCGAAGAGACGGTCGACGACACGGAAACCGTCCGCGGGTTCATCACCGTCGAAATCGGAACGGAAGCGACGATCCGGTGGCTCCACGTGGATCCAACGGCACGGGGTGGAGGCATCGCCACAGCGCTGCTCGAACGTGTTCGCGAACAGTACGCCGACAAGCCGATTGCGGCGTGTATCCTCGATGAGGCCGTTGAGGGCGGCGAGTTCCTCGAAGGATTCGGCCTCAAACAGGGCGATCACGACCACCTACTGGTCGGCGGGGAGGAGTTCGCAGTCACCATGTTCACGGAAGGCCAATCGACGGAGACGCCGACCGAACCGACCGTCACGGTCCCGGAGTCCGTCACCGTCGACGGGGTTGACTTATCCATCGATCGCGACGATAGCGTTCCCGGCAGTGAGGCCCCGTTCTTCACGGTGTACTCTGCGGACGGCGAGGAGGAGGTGTACGGATACTTCTGTTCACAGTGCGGCAGTACGGACGTCTCTATCGACGGACTCGACAGGCTGGAGTGCGGGGACTGTGGCAACACTCACCTGGCCGACGAGTGGGACGATGCGTATCTCTGACACAGGCTAATGAGTGATGGTGCTCGGTCAACAGATTCCAAGCCCACTGGTGTCGATCAAGAGTCCGCTGGCAGTGCAATCACGAATGGCGATGGGGCCGAGCGGCTCGACCCGCTGACAGTGGACGACCAGCGTGGCGACGAGGCTGCGCCGCAAATCGACGTCGGGGTTCTCATCGCGCACTCGCCGGGGACGAACGCCGAGCCACTGCAATCGTTCGCCGAGCAGATGACCCGCGATGGCGTCGATGAGCTAGCGGCGGCCACGGACGCGACCTGGCGAGTTCACTGTGCCGAACCGGATCCGCTTACCGACGCTGCCCCCCGGCGACCGTCTGAGTTCCTCGATGAGGCCGCACTTCACATGGTGAAGCGTCCGTACGACCTCGTCGTCGTCGTGACCGACGTGCCACTGACCACGCGTGAGGAGCGAACCGTCGAGGGACTCGCGTCCCCGATCGCGCGTGTGGTCGTCGTTTCGACGCGGCGACTCCGTCGGAGACCCGGCCGAGAGACGGTCCAAGCACTCGATTCGGCGGCCGTCCACTGGAACGCCGCAACCCTCCTCGTGCATCTCTTCGGACACGTGTTCGGTGCGGACCACGATGACGGCGGCGTGATGATGCCGTTCTCGTTCGATCCCTCTCGCCGGAGCGTCCCGCGATTTGACGCGGACATCACGCAACACCTCAGGAAGATCACCACCCGTATCCCCGAAGAAGGCGTCTCACGTGGGCGGCTTCGACGGCTGGCGTTTCACGCGCTGAGTCTTGCGCGGAACCCGTGGACCGTCGTCTCGACGCTCCTGCAGAGTCGCGCACCGCTGCTTCCGTTTTCACTCCCGCGCCTCTCGACGGCCGCGGTGACGCCGACGCTAATTTTAGTGTTCAGTGCCGAGGCGTGGGACGTCGGACTGAACCTGACCAACCGGACCACCACGCTGTTCGCCATCGGGAGTATCATCGCCGCCGCTGTCCATCTCTTGTACGTTCAGCGGCTGTCCTTCCCGCGCGAGCGGAGCCAAGTGATCACCGAACACATGGCGCTGGTGAACGTGACGGTGTTCTGTATTCTCGTCGTGGCGATGATGGGACTCTTCGTCCTCGTCGGGTCGATCATGCTCCTGATCGAACTCGCCGTCTTCCCGCCGAACCTGATGACGAACTGGCCGAGCCTCGAGGAGCCCACTGTCGGGTTCACCGACCTCATCCGCGTTGGTGGCTTCATCAGCACGCTGGGTGTGCTGTCGGGGGCACTCGCAGGCGGGATCGAGAACCGAATGGCGCTCCGCCATCTCGCACTCTTTCGTGACCACCCGTAGGCGTCGACGGAGATCCGTCGAATCACCAGCGATCGAGAGTACAGTTATCTCGACTCACGACACACACACCTTGACATGACAACCCAAAACACAGACACGAGTCAACAACAGACCAGCGTCCAGCGCGGCCTGACCAGCGGTTCCGGATTGCGCGTCGTCCGTGGGCTGATTCGCGGCGTCGTCGGTGGCCTGATCGCCACGGTACTCATGACCCTGTACCGGTTCCCCGTCTTCCGCGCATTACCGCCGACCGCCGACTTTTGGGCGAAATACGTCGGGAGCGGTGATGCGGAGGCGTATCCCGGCATCGGACTACTCCTCCACTTCCTGTACGGTGGCGTCGCGGGTGGCCTCTTCGGCGTCGGGATCAGCCTGTTGGACTTCCGGAACGAACGCGAACGCCGCCTCGGCGTGATCGGACTCTCTCTCGTGTACAGTCTCGCCCTCTCCGCTTTCGGAACGCGGGTCTTGTTCCGCTATCTTCTCGACGAGGAGCTCGAGTCGGACGAAACGGTGATCTTCCACGTCGGGCACGTTATCTACGGGCTGACCCTCGGAACGTGGATCGGCTTCAGGGAACGGAAGGGCGAGGTGTACGAGTGAGGTGCCGGGCGAATCGGGCCGATATCCTGTCTCTTCGGCTGAGACATGGGGATGTCACAGATACCGGTGGACGTACTCGTACCCGGTTCGCATGAGTTCGTCGACCCGTGAGTCGCGAACGTCGACCGCAACTGCTCCCTCTCGAATCGCCGTGACTACGGCTTCAGGCGTGAGTTCCGGCGCCTCGATTCGGGTCACCGTCCGCCCGACCTCGAAGGGATAGTGGGCGTCGCTCCCGCCGACGACCGGTATCTCAAGCGATTCGGCGAGTGCTCGGACACGCTCGGCGTTGTCGGGATGCTTCCCGTTTATTTCGACGGCGTCGAACTCCGCGTCGCTCTCGCGAACGCGACTCCGTCGATACGGATGCGCGATGATCGCGGCACACCCGTTACGGTGCGCCTGCGACACGACCTCCTCCGGGGTGCGTTCACCGGGAATCGTCCGACGCGGCGGATCCGGTCCGACGACCAAGAGGTGGCCGGCCGTCGTCGTGACTTCGATACCCGGGATGAACTGCGGACCTCCCGTCGCGCTGTCGAATGGGCGGTAGTAGTCGTGATTGGTCAGCGCGATGCCGTCGAGCCCAGCGCGTCGTCCCCACAGCGCTAACAGCCGCGCGCCGATCGGGTCGTAGGGAGTCGGCTCCGCCTGGAAGCCGTGGAAAAACCGTGTGTGGGCGTGGAGGTCTACTGTGAACATCGTTTTCTCAGCTGGTGATTTGCCGTCGCCCGGTCGTTCGCGGGACCGTCGCCTCACGTGTCCATCGGAGAGGGGTCGTATCCCTCCCCGACGACGAGCCGCAGCCTGTTCGGTCGAACAGTGAGCACGAGGTCGCGTTGCTCGATGGTCTCCCCGTCCACGCTGAATCTGATGGGGTCCGACGAGTGGCCCCTGATATCCACCGATGCGGCTTGGAACCGGTCGATGTGTGGCGAGTCCTGGCCGAACAGGCGCTCAAGTACCGCATCACTCATCAGATCAATCGCGGGCACGTCCGTGACGATCGCGACCTCGAAGAGACCGTCCTCCATGTTGGCCTGTGTCGTCCCGTCCGCCGCGAACTGACGGCCGTTCCCGACCACCACACAGAGCGCTTCACCGCTCCACGTCGGCGTGTCGCCGTCGCTCATCTCGTTATCAATCGTAAGCTGTAGCGGCTCGAAATCGGTCACGGTCCGGAGCGTCGTGAGCACGTATGCCAACCCACCGATACGAGACTTCAACGCTCCGGACGTCCCGCTCACTGACTCGGCGGTTAGCCCGGCGACACAGGAGTTCACGAAGGGCCGATCGGTTGCCATCCCGATATCGATAGTACGCCTGACACCGTCATCGAGGGCAATGAACGCGGTTTCGAGATCGGTAATGCCGATCTGCTTCGCGAAGTTGTTACCCGTCCCGAGAGGCAGGATGCCGAACGTGACGTCGTCGAACGCGTCGGCCCGGTCGATCCCCTGAACAACCTCGTTGACCGTCCCGTCACCGCCGCCGGCCACGATCGTCGAGTATCCGGCCTCGATAGCCTCCTGTGTCAGCGTGACCGCTTCGCCGGCGTGTTCAGACCGTTCGACTGCATACCCGCTCAGATCCGCGCGGTCCTCGACGTCGTCGGCATGTGAGCCGCCTCCGCTTTGCGGGTTGTAGATAATCACGGTGTCTGCCATACGCTACACCCCCTTGGACGCGGTGGACGCACTGGCGGCGATGTCACGTTGGGCTCCTCTCTGCTTCCTGTCCGATCTCGGGGCGTGATCTTCCGGGGTACTTCCGTCCGGAACGAGTAGCGGCGTTCGAGCCATTATATCCTAATTGCACTGCTAGCAGATTGTTAGGAGGTCCTGGCTCTGTTGAACTCCTCAGTAGGTGAGACATTCTATTCCGAGTGCAGTTAATACAGACACAGCGGCGATCGATAGCGGGAGTGGATGTTGCAGTTCATCGAGAGAGATGCAATATTTAAAGAGGTGAGCGACAGCGACGACCGTTTATAAATGGGTGATGCGGTGGCGTCGCCAGCGCTGCGCGCCGGTGACAGCGAGGCGCAAAGCGTCTCTGACAGCCGGCGGCGAAGCCGCCGACGGCTGGGGCTTTGGAAGTGGTCACCGCAGAGCCGTCGATCACGTATAAACAGCCGACAGCGACACCGCTTCTCTCCTATAAATGCCGTCCGTCTACAACCCGAGTTCGCGCCCTAATACGACGTGTTGGATCTCGCTCGTCCCCTCGCCGATCTCCATCAGCTTCGCGTCGCGGTAGAAGCGCTGGGGCGCGAAGTCGGTGGTGTAGCCGTAGCCGCCGAGCGTCTGGACCGCCTCCTCGGCCACCTCGCGAGCGGCCTCGCTGGCGTCGAGCTTCGCCAGCGCGGACTCCCGCGTCACCTCGTTGCCGGCGTCGTACGTCGTCGCTGCCTTGTGCGTGAGCAGGCGGGCGCGCTCCGTCTGCCGATGCATATGGACCACCTTGTCGCGGATCGCGTCGAACTTCGCGATCGGCTTGCCGAACTGCTCGCGCTCGCCGGCGTACTCCTTGGCGGCCTCGTAGGCGCCCTGCGCGAGCCCCACCGAGAGCGCGGCGATCGAGATCCGTCCGCCGTCGAGCGTCTTCATCGTCTGCGTCCAGCCCTCGCCCTCCTCGCCGAGTAGCCGGTCTTCCGGAATCCGCACGTCGTCCAGCAGTATCTCGCAGGTGGGCGAACAGTTGAGCCCCATCTTGTCCCAGACCGTCGTCACCTCGAATCCGTCGTCTGCGGGGTCGACGATGAACGTCGAGATGCCGTCGTAGCCGGCGTCGGAGTCGGTGACGGCCTTTACCAGCACGCTGTTGGCGACGGTCGCGTTCGTGATGAACTGCTTCGTGCCGTTCAGCACGTATTCGCCGGCGTCGGCGTCGTACTCGGCGGTCGTGTCCATGTTCGAGGCGTCGGAGCCGCTGCCGGGCTCCGTGAGCGCCCACGCGCCGAGCTTGCCCCCCTCGGCGAGCGGTCGGAGCCACTCCTCCTTCTGTTCCGGGGTGCCGAACAGCTCGATCGGCTTCGCGCCCAGCGAGGTGTGGGCGGCGTACGAGAGCCCGATCCCGCCGGAGACGCGACCGAGTTCCTCGGTGACGAGCGCGTACATGAGCTGGTCGCCGCCGAGCCCGCCGTACTCCTCGGATATCGGCACGCCCATCATGTCGAGGTCGTTCAGGTCGGCGAACACCTCGTCGGGGAACCGGTGTTCGTCCTCGATCTCCTGGGCGATCGGCCGGATTTCCTCCTCGCAAAACTCCCGGACGGTGTCCCGAATCATCCGGTGTTCAGCGGAATCAAGTATACCGAGTAACCCTTCGTCTTCCATACCATCACCTACGAATCCAACAGCAAAAACCGTGAGGTTACGTCCCTGCAACACCAAAACCACCATTCCGAACCCGCAACTCCATCTCAGACGCCGACTCCAAATATACACCCAACTCCCGAAGTTCATCTGCCGACACAAACAACGGTACCCCCAATCGGACTCTCATCCCCATCCCAAGTCGTACGGGCCGGGATTCGAACCTGGAAGTCGTTCAACCAGGGACCATCTAATAGGGCTCTTAATGTGTCTACCCGATCATCAGCACTCGTTTTCACGGCTGAAGTTCTGCTTAACTAGCTCTGTTGAAATTCTCAGTGTTGACAGATTAACACCCTCATCGATCAGTACAGGCGAGGTAGTCACCGCTACTGGCGTGGTCGGGCCGCGGAATCTTGCGAAGGAGTCTGTGAAGCATTATCAACGGACGATTGACCAATGGAAGGAGTTCATGAAGTGGGAGGGACGGCACCCTGTGTGTCCGAATCAGGACCATGTTCTGCGGTTCGCTCGGTATTACAAGGACGAGAAGGGGAACAGTCCGGGGGTCGTGCGTCGAAAACTTAATCGGTTGAGTCAGGCGTTTGAGTATTTCCGTAATGATTCGAGTTATCCGCACCCGTCTGATTTCAGTCCGGTGAGCGCCGCGATGATGAAGGTGAATTTGTCGCAACCGTCACCGAAGGAGCCGCCACGGATTTCGAAGGAGGAGATGGCTGAGCATATTTCTGAAATTAAGGATGTGCGAGATCGGGCGATTATTATGACTCAGCTGAAGCTCGGGATTCGCGCTCAGGAGTTGTGTAATATCAAGCTGGAGGATATTCACATTAAGAAGCCGGACCTGTTGGGGCATTATTCTGAGATGGGCAGCAATCGAGGCTTGGAGGATCATGAGAACGCGATCTACATCCCGTTTAATAAGGAGCGGGATGGGAATAAGTCTGAGAGGCCTCGTATTATCCCGCTCGATGAGGAGATTCGGAAGGTGTTGACTGATTGGCTGTTCATTCGGCCTGATAACGAGGAGCCGTGGCTGTTCCTTTCTGATCGAAAGAACATTCAGTTTGAGACTTCAGCGGTGCGGGATATTTGGCATAAGCATTTCCGCCCGGAATATGATGAGACTGAGCGCCATGCGGCTGTGTCGTCGCATTTTGGTCGGCACTTTTTCACGACGTGGTGGCAGGTGCATCAGGGGATGGATATTGAGTTAGTGAAGTATCTTCGTGGGGATGTTCATGGTGGGGAGCGTGATATGAAGAACTCGGGAGATGCGATTCATTCGTATATTCATACGTATTATGAGGATGTAGAGCCGGAGTATCGGCGGTCGGTTTTTAAATTGCTGTGAGTGTATAATAGTACTCTCGTATAATCATTTCCGCGGGCAGATCGAAGTCCATGGGCAAGAATTGCGACGCGGTGTCATAAACAATGCGAACGACCGTGATGGACTTTCTCTCGCCCCGACGTGACCATTTATCAGTCGCGGTCGCCTCAGACTCTCTATGGAACTCCGTCGGCTCGTGCGCGGCCGTGTGGACTGGCCCGACATCGAACGGGTCGTCCGCGAGCTGGCGGACCGGTACGACCGCGACGAGATGCGGGTGCGCTTCCTCGACGCCGACAACTGGCTGTCGACCCCGATGGTGATCGACGACGACCTGTTCGTGAAGGTGATCACCCGCCAGAACACGATCGTCCACGCGCTGTTCACCACCGGACGGAACCTCGGCGTCTTCTCCGCCGGCACCGAAGGCTTCTTCGAGCGCTACGAGACTCCCTACGAGATGGCGCTCCACGAGCTGGAGGCGACCCAGAAGGTCCGCGAGATCGGCGTCAACGCCCCGGAGCCGATTGAGGCCCTGGAGGTCGGCGACCTCGGCGTCGTCGTATTGGAGTACCTCCCCGAGTTTCGGACGCTCGACGAGCTCGACGCCGAAGACGTGGCGGCGCTCGCCCCGACGCTGTTCGAGACCCTCCGGACGATCCACGACGCCGGGCTCGCGCACGGCGATCTCCGCGCGGAGAACGTCCTGGTGCGCGACGGCGACCTCTACGTCATCGACGCGACGAGCGTGAGCGAGGCGGGTCGCGAGTCGGCGCGGTCGTACGACCTCGCGAGCGCTCTCGCCGCGCTGGAACCCTTAATCGGCGCCGCCGCCGCCATCGACGCCGCGCTCGATAGCTACTCGACAGACGAAATTCTGGCTGCCCGGCAGTTCCTCGACTTCGTCGCGATCCGACCCGACCACGAGTTCGACGCCGCCGCGCTCACCGGCGAACTGGAGAAGCGGGCGACGTAGAGCGACGTCAGAGAGGACAGCCTACTCCGCGCTCGCGTCCGGCGTTCCCGCTGCCGTCTCCGCGCGCTCCCGACTCACGATCCAGATGCCGACGGCCATCAGCACGCCCCCGACGAGAAACTCCGGCCCGAGCGCCTCCCCGAGCAGCGCCGCCCCGAGCGCCGCCCCGACAGCGGGCTGTGCGAAGAAGAAGACCGCGACCGTTCCGGCGGGCACGTACTCTAAGCCCTTGTACCAGAGGTACCACGCGGCCGCCGTCGACGCCAAGCCGAGGTACAGCACGGCGGCGACCGACTCCGCCGTCAGCGGGAGATCGGCCGGCGAGAGATTGAGGTACCACAGCTCGACGGCGGCAAGCACGCCGAGCATCGGGACGCTCGCCAGCGAGGAGTACGTCGCCGCGCGTAGCGCGCCGTGGCGCCTGACGGCACGCAGTCCCCAGACGGTGTAGCCAGCCCACGCCGCGCTGCCGATCAGGAGCAGCGCCACGCCGAGCGCGTTGCCGGCGGCCATCGACCCAAGATCGTACTGGCCGGCGATGACGACGGCGGTCCCGACGCCGGCGACGGTCATCCCGCCCGCCTTCACCGTCGTGACGCGCTCGCCGAGCACGACCGCGCCGAGCAGAACCGTGAACACGGGGGTGAGGACTGTCAGCAGCGATCCCTGACTGGCGTTGGTCAGTTCCGTGCCGACGAACTGGGTCGCGACCGTCAGCGTCACCCAGCCGCCCAGCCCGACGAACGCCGGCCACTCGCCGCGAGTCGGCGCGGGGCCGCCGCGGCCGGCGACGACGAGCCAGAGCGCGCCGGCACCGAGCGCGACCCGGAGAAAGCCGAGCGTCACCGGCGGGATCAGCGCGAACCCCCACTTGCTGACGACGTACATCCCGCCCCACAGCGCCGCGGCTGCGAGGGGAGCGAGCGCGAACGCGTATCGGCCGAGACTGGGTGGCATTCGGGTTGGGTACGCTTCGAAAGGAACCAGCGGGGACTCAGCCGCCGAGGTACAGCTGCGAGACCTCCTCGTCGTTGAGCAGTTCCTCCGGCGTCCCCTCGAACCGGACCGTCCCCTGATCGAGGACGTAGCCCCGGTCGGAGATACCGAGCCCCTTCGTCACGTTCTGTTCGACCATCAGGATCGCGGTGTCCATGTCGTTGACCTCCTGTACGTCCTCGAACACGTCGTCGGCCGTGTTGGGCGCGAGCCCTGCGGACGGCTCGTCGATGAGCAGCACGTCGGGTTCCATCACGAGCGCCCGAGCGAACGCCAGCACCTGCCGCTGGCCGCCGGAGAGCGTCCGGGCCTTCGCGGTCCGCTTCTCCTCGATGATCGGGAATCGGTCGTACAGCGTCTCAATCACCGCTTCGAGACCGCCGTCGCGGGCGACGCCGCCCATCCGGAGGTTCTCGTCGATCGTCAGCGAGCCGAACACGTTGTCGGTCTGAGGGACGTAGCCGATCCCCTCGCGGACGATCTCTTCGGGCGCCATTCCGCCGATATCGCGGCCGTGGTACATCACCGTCCCCGTCCACGGCGTCAACATCCCGAACGCCGTCTTGAGGACGGTCGATTTTCCGGCCCCGTTCGGGCCGACGAGACAGACGATCTCGCCCGGATCGAGCCGGACCGAGCAGTCGTCGAGCACCTGCACCTCGCCGTACCCACTGTCGACGTTCGACAGCGAGAGCACGGGATCGGCTCGGTCGGTGGCCCCTACGGGCCGGGTGGTGTCGTCGCTCATGTGCCGCCTCCGAGGTACGCGTCGATAACGCGATCGTCGCTTCGGACCCCCTCCGGCGTCCCTTCGGTCAGGACGTGTCCCTGATCGAGGACGACGATCGGGTCGGCCAGATCCATCACGAACTCCATGTCGTGTTCTATCAGCAGGAACGTCGTCCCTTGGTCGTTGAGCCGCCGAATCTGGTCTTTGAGCTTCTTCGCCAGCGTCGGGTTCACCCCTGCGACCGGCTCGTCGAGCAGCAGCACCTCCGGCTCGGCGAGCATCGCCCGCGCGAGCTCGACGAGCTTCATCTGACCGCCGGAGATGTCGGTCGCGGGCTGTGCCGCGAGGTGGTCGATCTCGAAATCCTCTAAGATCCGCTCGGCCTCGGCGAGGTTCGCCGACTCGCTCTCGCCGACCGCCCCCGGCGTGGCGAACAGCTTGATAAAGGACTCGCCGGGCTGGTTCCGGGGCCCGACCAACATCGCCTCGCGGACGGTCATCCCCTCCAGCTTGCGAGGGGTCTGGAACGTCCGAATGAGCCCGTGATCGGCCACCTGATACGGTTCCATACCGGTCACGTCGGTCCCGTTCACCTCGACGGTCCCGCCGTCCGGCTCGTAGAAGCCGGAGATGAGGTTGAACAGCGTCGATTTCCCGGCGCCGTTCGGACCGATGAGTCCGGTGATCGTCCCGCGCTCGACCGCGAACGAGGCGTGGTCCGTCGCGGCGAGGCCGCCGAACGACTTCTGAAGATCGTCGACGCGCAGGACGGCGTCCTGCTTGGGGAGCGCACCCTCACTCATCGCCACCACCTCCCTTCTGCTCGCGGACGCCGGAAGATGGCGGATCGGGCGCCTCCTGCCCGTCGACGGCGCTCGGCCAGATCAGCTCCCGCTGTGGCGGGAGGATCCCCTGCGGCCGGTAGCGCATGACGGCGACGATCACGACCCCGATCAACAGCAGCCGCAGCGGCGCCGGATCGATCGGCAGCGCCACATCGTTGAGGAAGCGTGTCCCCTCGCGGATGGTGACGATGACGATGCCGCCGAACAGCGCCCCGCGGTTGGAGCCGCTGCCGCCCAGAATTACGGCGACCCACGCGTAGAACGTCGTGATCGGGTCCAGATCGCCCGGCCCGACGTAGAGGTTTAGGTGGGTGTAGAACACGCCCGCCAGCGCCATGATCAGGCTACCGAGGATGAACGACTGCATCTTGAACGAGTAGGTGTTCTTGCCGAGCGCTCGCGCGAGGTCCTCGTCCGAGCGGATCGTCCGCAACACCCGCCCCCACGGGGACTGGTGCGCACGCCTGAGGACGAAGTACGCGGCGCCCGCAAACGAGAGCACCAACAGGACGTTCAGCAACGCCTGCCAGAACGCCGTCTCAAGGATCACCGGCGACCCGGGGATCACCACGAGCCGGAGTCCCGGCATCGTTTCCGGGAACGTCGAGAGCACCGGCCACCCCTTGAAGAAGCCCGGGATGCCGCGCAGCCCTGCGCTCCCGTTGGTCAGCCAGCGCTCGTTGAGCACGATTAGCCGGACGACCTCAGCCAGTCCGAGCGAGGCGATCGCGAGGTAGTCGGCCCGGAGCCGGAGCGTCGGGATACCGATAAGCAGTGCCAGCACGAACGCGGCGACGAGCGCAACGACGAGCCCGACGATCGGGTTGAACCCGCCCGCGATCGGCGAGCCGCTCGCGGTCATCAGCGCGGAGCCGTACGCGCCGATCCCGAAGAACGCGGCGACGCTGAAGTTGATCAGCCCGGTGAACCCCCACTGGGCGTTCAGCCCGAAGGACAGCAGTGCGTACATCCCGGCGAGCCCGACGAGGAACAGGAAGTACGTCGGGCCGAGCGCGCCGGTAAGCAGCGCACCGAGCAGGAACAGCATGAACGCGACGCTGACGCCGAGCACCCACGCCTCTGGTCGTGTCAGATCCGCCACTGCTCCCTTCGGGTCGGAGAGGAGGCTCATGTTGCACCCTCCCCGGCGATCCCGTTGGGCCGGACCAACAGCACGACGACCATGATCACGAACGCGATCGCGTTCGCGTACTCGATGCTGATCAGGTTCTCGAGCACGGTCTCAAGCCAGTTCGGGGCGATCGGTAGCGCCTCGACCACATTGGAGAAAAACGGTGTTAGCTGATTGATCATGCCGATGAGGAAGCCGCCCGCCATCGCGCCGTAGACGGAGCCGATCCCACCGAGGATCACCGCCGCGAAGATGACCAACAGGAGATTAAATCCCATCCGCGGTGAGAGCTGGTTGAACAGTCCGAGGAACACACCGCCCGCGCCCGCGAGTCCGGCGCCGATGACCCACGTCCACAGCTTGACACGCTTCGTCCGGATCCCGCTGACCCGGGCGAGGTCGGGATTGTCCGCCATCGCTCGCATCTTCCGCCCGAGGTCGGTGTACTGGAGGAGGACGTGAAGTCCGACGACGAGCACTGCCGCCGAGCCGACGATCGCCACGTCGTGCAGCGTCACGCGGACGCCGTACGGTACGAGCGATTCGATCGGCCGCAACGGCTGGATGTCGAACCGGGTAAACCCGGAGCCGAACCGGATCTGGATCACTGCGCGGTAGATGAACGCGATCCCGATCGACGTGATCAGCAGGCCGATCGAATCGACGTCGAGCGGTTCGTAGATGAGTTTCTCGGTGCCGACCGCGACGACCGCCGCGACCGCGATCCCGACGACCAGCGCGAGGAAGAAGCCGTACGGCAGTCCCAGCACTGCTCCTCCGAGTCCGCCGACGGCGCCGAACGTCACGAGCGCCGTGTACGCGCCGATGGTCATCGTGTCGCCGTGCGCGAAGTTGGCGAAGTCGGCGATGCTGTACACCAGCGACAGCCCGATGCTGCCGAGAACGATGATACTGCTGAAGACCAGCCCGTTAGCCAGATATCCGAGGACGGTCATCGATCGATATCAGCCTTCGATGAAGTCGATACCTTCGTACGCGTGGTCTTGGACCTCCAAGACCTGAAGGAAACCGACCGGGTCCCCGTTCTCGTCGAAGTCGATGGGACCGCTGACCCCTTGGTAATCGACGTCGTCGGGACCGCCGCCGTCTGCGAGGATCTGGCTGGCGGCCTCGAAGGAGGTCGCTTCCTCCCCTTCGGGGCCGGAGACACGCCGGACGGTCTCCTGAAGCGCCGCGCCGGTGAACTCGTCGGCGGCCTGGATCGCGAGCGCGGCGTTGATCGCGCAGTCGTACGCGTACGCGGCCCACGAGGTCGGCTGCCGGCCGTACTCTTCCTCGAAGTCCGACGCGAACGACTGGTAGTTCTCCTCCTCGATCGGCGCGGAGGGGACCACGATCTTCATGCCGTCGATACTTCCCTCCGGCGTGTTCTCGAGGACGTTGTCGCCGGAGACGGAGTCGGCGCCGTAGAACTGCGCCTCGTAGCCCGACGAGTACACCTCGTTGACCATCGTCGCGAACTCGGCCTGGTAGGTGATGAACAGCCACGCGTCGGCGCCCGAGCTGTTCATCTCGGAGATGACTCCCGAGTAGGACTGCTGCTCCTGGTCGTGCGGGCTGTTGTAGACGACCTCGCCGTCGTACGCGTCGACGAACGCGTCGGTGAGGCTCTGGCCGTAGTCGTTGTTGACGTAGGTGATCGCCACCTCGTCGTAGCCGTCGTCAGTGATGAGGTTCGACAGCGCGAGCGACTGGCTGCGGCCCGACGGTGACATCCGGAGCAGCCCCGGGAAATCCGTGAGGTTGAGCCCCGTGGAGTTCTGGCTTAGCTGGACGACGTCCGTCCCCTCCACGACGCTCTCGTAGATTGCCAGCGAGACGCCGGAGCCGACTGCGCCGATGAGGAAGGGCACGCCGTCCTGGTTGACGAGCTTCTGGGCGGCGGCGATCCCGCCTTGGTTCTCGCTCTCGGAGTCTTCGACGATGATCTCGAGGTCGCGGCCGTCGATGCCGATCTCGTTGACGCGCTGTAAGGCGAGGTTGACGCCGCGCTGGTTCCGCTCGCCGAACGCCGACAGCGACCCGGTCTGCGAGTCGACCATCCCGATCTCGTAGGCGTCGGTCGAGTCTCCTCCGTCGTCGCTCCCGTCGTCGCCGTCGGTTCCGTTCTCGCCATCGCTCCCGTCACTCCCGTCGCTCCCGTCGCTCCCGTCGGATCCGTCTTCGCCGTCGTCGGTCGTGCTGAGACAGCCCGCGAGCGCGCCAACGCCCGCTCCTCCCGTCAGTTTCAGCAGCGTTCTCCGGTCGACCAAGTCCATGCTATTTGGTGACATATGTTACCTGTGATATTCGTGGTCGTATGGGTATCTGAAACCCTACCCGTCCATGGTCGGTTGAGACGTATATTCCTCTCATGCGATGCAATATTTGCTGTGGTGTTTTTTTATTCTCAAGTACTCTGTGAACTAATTGGTCGGGTGGCGTTATATCCCCGTCGGGTGTCCCAGTGATCGTATGATTCCGCCCATCGCGAGCAACTTCGTCGCCGGCGAGACGCCGGAGGCGGCGCTCGCGCACGTCGAGTCCCTCAACGACCGGGGCGTGGCCGGCATTCTGAACCTCCTCGGCGAGCACTACGCGGAACGGCCCCCCGCCGACGCCGACGCCGACGCGTACGTCGACCTCGTCGAGTCGATCGCCGATCGGGGGATCGACGCCTGCGTCTCCGTGAAGTCGAGCCAGATCGGTCTCGACATCGGCGACGATGTGTTTCAGGAGAACCTCGCGCGCATCGTTGACGCGGCCAACGCCCCCGCGGCGACGGGTCCCGACGGAACCGGCACGTTCGTCTGGATCGACATGGAGGACCACGAGACCACCGACGTGACGCTCGACGCGTTCGAGCGGCATGCGATCGAGACCGACGGGAACGTCGGCGTCTGCGTGCAGGCGAACCTGAAGCGCACGCGTGAGGACCTCGAACGCCTCGCCGACCTCCCCGGGAAGGTCCGGCTCGTGAAGGGAGCGTACGACGAGCCCGCCGCGATATCGTACAAAAAGAAGGCCCGCGTCGACGAGTCGTACCGCGACTGTCTCGCGTACATGTTCGAGACCTTCGACGACGGGGTCGCCGTCGGGAGCCACGACCCCGCGATGATCGAGTACGCGAGCGAGCTCCACGCGGAACACGGGACGCCCTACGAGGTCCAGATGCTGATGGGCGTCCGTGAGGCGGCGCAGTTCGACCTCGCGGCCGACCCCGACGTCGACGCCGAGGTGTACCAGTACATCCCGTACGGCTCCAAGTGGTTCTCGTACTTCTACCGGCGAATTCGGGAGCGGAAGTCGAACGCGCTGTTCGCGCTGCGGGCGATCGTCGGGCGCTGAGCGACTTCGGGAGTGAGTCTCGCACGTTGGTGCGAGCGATCTCGTGTTTAAAAGGGTCATGAGCGACAGCGACGATTACTTATAAAGAACGATGCGGTTGGCGTCGCCGGCTGCAAGCGAGAGCTCCGCTCTCGCCCTGCGCCCCGGTGAGCGGCCCGCAGGGCCGCGAGCCGCCGGTGCGAGGGAGTCGCTGGCGGCTATCGCCGCCAGCGACGAGGTTGGGGAGGCGTGAGGTGCGGTGCTGTGCGGTTGGGTGGGAGGGTGGGACTCAAAGGGGCAGTCGCGAGGACGAAGCACGCCGCAGTAAGCACCGCACGAGCGTCGCGAGTGCGGCGCGCAGCAAGGCGCGCGAGTCCTCGCGGCTGGGGCTTTGCAGGCCGTCACCGCAGCGCCGTCATTCACTTATAAAAACCCGCCAGCACACCCCAATCCGATTTATAAACAACCGATCAACCAACGTGCAACACCCACTCTCGCCGTCGCTCACCGCCGTGTCCGCACCGACTGCACCGGACTCGGGCTGTCTCGCCTCACGGATCAAGCAGCTTCGACTCCGCCTTCCGGAGGTGTTCGAGCAGCGTCGTCTTCGACACGTCGAGATCGTCGGCCAGATCGCGGGTGGACGCCCCCCGGGGCCACTCGTAATACCCCGCCTCCCGAGCGTGTTCGTACACCTCGCGCTGGGTCGTGGTGAGTGTGTCGAGCCGCTGTTCGCGGGGGGTCTGTCCCGGCTGCCCCGACGACGACATCGACTGCACGGTCACCTCCGCGCCCGCGTTCTCCTGGACCGCGTCGAGCGACTCCCGAATCTCCGTGCGCTCGCCGACGAAACACACCTGCCACTCCTCGCGACCGCCCTCGATCCGGACTGGGGCGCTGTGGACGAACCCGTGTTCCAGTAGCGTCGGACACATCATGTCCGCGGGATCGTACTCCAAGAAGAACTCGCGTACGACGTTGCCCGGGGCGTCCCGGGCGCGTCCGAACCGCTCTTGCAGTTCGAGGAGGTCCCCCCCGCGATCGGACGCGCGGATCGCGTCGAGCAGTTCCTCGACTTCCTCGTTCGTGTCCGCGAAGGCGGTGAACAGCCCGTTCACCGAGTTCGGCGTGTCGCCGTCCGCCTTCGGGGTATTGTAGATCGCGTGGGCCAGGACGCCGCCGTCGGTCTGACTCGTCGCCTCGATCGCCCAGCAGTTCGGGTGCCACAGGTCGAGCGTGAGTCGCGTGCCGGACCACTCCTCGACCCCGCCCGTGTCAGTCGTCGCCATTACTACCTCCTTTGTGGCACCACATCACAAAGAGTCTGCCGACCATGGTCGGGTGGGATATTTGGGCGTAACGGCGGAAACTATCGCCCATGTCGGACCCGTATCAACACTACATCGACGGCGAATGGGTCTCGGGCACTGGCTCGGAGACCTTCGAGAGCGAGAACCCGGCGACCGGCGAGACGCTCGGCACGTTCGAGCGCGGGACGCCCGAAGACGTCGAGTCGGCGGTCGACGCCGCCGACGCGGCGTTCGAGGAGTGGCGCGAGCTCTCCCGGATCCAGCGCGCGGAGTACCTCTGGGACGTGTACCACGAGCTGCGCGAGCGCACTGACGAGCTCGGCGAGGTCGTCACGAAGGAGTGCGGCAAGGAGATCTCGGAGGGGAAAGCCGACGTGGTCGAGGCCGCACATATGGTCGAGTGGGCCGCGGGCGACGCCCGCCACCCGAAAGGCGACATCGTTCCCTCGGAGATCCCCGCGAAGGACGCGTACATGCGCCGGAACCCCCGCGGCGTCACCGGGTGTATCACGCCGTGGAACTTCCCGGTCGCGATCCCCTACTGGCACATGGCCATCGCGCTGGTGGAGGGGAACCCCGTCGTGTTCAAACCCGCCGAGCAGACCCCGTGGTGCGCGCAGATCATCGCGGAGATGTTCGACGACGCCGGCATCCCCGACGGCGTGTTCAACATGGTTCAGGGGTTCGGCGACGCCGGCAACGCCATCGTCGAGCACGACGACGTCAAGACCGTCCTTTTCACCGGTTCCGCCGAGGTCGGCCATCACATCCAAGACAAGCTCGGCGGCGTCGCCGGCAAGCGCGTCGCCTGTGAGATGGGCGGCAAGAATGCGATCGTCGTCACCGAAGAGGCGGATCTCGATATCGCAGTTCACTCGGCCGTGATGTCTTCCTTCAAGACGACCGGCCAGCGCTGCGTCTCCTCCGAGCGCCTGATCGTCCACACGGACGTGTACGACGAGTTCAAAGAGCGATTCGTCGAGGTGGCCGAGGACGTCGCCGTCGGCGACCCTCTACAAGAGGACACGTTCATGGGGCCGCTCATCGAGACCGAGCACTTCGAGAAGGTCTCCGAGTACAACCAACTCGCCCGCGACGAGGACGTGAACGTGCTCGTCGACCGGACCGAGCTCGACGCCGACGAGGTCCCCGACGGTCACGAGGACGGCCACTGGATCGGCCCGTTCGTCTACGAGGCCGACCCCGACGAGGACCTCCGCTGCACGCACGAGGAGGTGTTCGGGCCGCACGTCGCCCTTCTCGAATACGACGGCGACATCGAGCGCGCGGTCGAGATCCAGAACGACACCGAGTACGGGCTCGCCGGCGCGGTCGTCTCCGAGGATTACCGCCAGATCAACTACTACCGCGACCACGCCGAGGTGGGGCTGGCGTACGGCAACCTCCCCTGTATCGGCGCAGAGGTTCAGCTCCCCTTCGGCGGCGTCAAGAAGTCCGGGAACGGCTACCCCTCGGCGCGAGAGGCCATCGAGGCGGTCACTGACCGCACCGCGTGGACCCTGAACAACTCGAAGGAGATCGAGATGGCACAGGGGCTCTCCGCGGACATCAAGACGAAGGACGACTGAGCGACACCGCTCCCGTCGACTGCTTATAACCCCTTTTTCCGAAGCGCCGCGAGAGCCGCCGCCGGCGACGACGCGTCCGCCAGCGCACCCCGTGCGACGAGTCGCTGGCGAGGGCGTCCCACCGGCTGCGACACCGACTCCGTCCCGAGGAGACCGGCCTCGACGAGGTCGCGTTTTATCCGGGTGAACGTCGCCGAGCTCCCGAGCCCGGCGTCCTCGCAGGCGCGCCGCAGGTCGCGATCGAGGGCGGCGCGGCGCGCACCGGCGGCGTACGCCCGGACGCGCGCCGCGCCGCGGTCGAGAGGATCGTTGCCGGCGTCGAGCAGTCGCACGGTCTCGTCCGCGACCTCGCTCCCGCACCGGTCCCGGAGCGCGCCGTACAGCCGATGGCGGCTCGGCGTTCGGATTCGCACCGCCTCCGCGTCCGCGACGAGATCGACGTAGCGGTCGCGGAGCGTCGGATCGGCGCTGATCCGGCACCACGGTCCGCGATCGGTGGGGGACTCGGACGCGCCGTCGCCGTCGCGCCCGCTCGACGCCGCGATGACCACGCAACCGTCGGACCGCCCCGCGAGGACGGCGTTCGGCTGCGGCGCTGCGAGCGTCCGCAGGTCCCAGACGCCCGCCTCCGTGAGCGCCGCGAGCTGGCTAGCCGAATAAAACGGGTCGGTGATCGCGTCGACGACGTGATCTCTCGCCAGCACCGTGAGCCTCGGGAGGTCGGCGGCCGGCGAGAGCGGAGCCTCGTCCCCTCGCGCGGCGTCCCGGAGCGCGTCAAGGTCCGGGTTGACTGCCTCCGGCGCGGCATCCCTGTAGGCCGCCGCGAGGGCCGCCAAAAGCGACGGGTCGGGATCGACGACGATCGGGTCCGTGAACGACCCGATCGACATCGTCCCGTCCGCCAGCGGGAGCGTCGGAGGCGAGGAAGATGTCACTGTTCGGACTCTCCGTCGCGGTCGGAATAAGCGTGGTGGCGGATCGGTCGATGTCCCGGAGCACTCCGCCTGCGATCCGCCGGTCAGGCCGCCGGTCACTGATCGGGCCGCCGGTCACTGATCGGGCCGCCGGTCCCGGTTAGGCCACCTGCACGCGAGTGACGTGACCGCCGCAGCCGCACTGCTCGACGTACTCAGGGTCGAGGCCGTACTCCCGCTCGATCGCGTCGTACAGGAACTCCTCGGGGTGGCCCAGATCACCGTGCGTGACCAGGTTGACGTGGTTGCCCGCGGTCGTGTGGTCGATGGCGACCAGCGCGTCGCGGACCGCCAGCTCGGCGTCGTCCGCGTACTGTGGCTTTTCGAGGTTCGCCGACCAGGAGTTGTCGTGGATCTCGTCGGTGATCGGTTCGGCGGTCTGGTCGTGGGTGTCCGTGTCGCTCATGAGTGGTATGTTGGTCGGTTCGGAGCCGATTCCGCGTCGGTTTCGGAGGCGGCGTCGCCGCCGTCGCTCGCACTGTCGCCCGCCGCGTCGACCTCCTCGTCGAGCGGTCGGGTCGGGAGGTCGTCGACGAACTCGCGCACCACGGTCCGTTCGACCCGCTGGAGCGTCTCGCTGCACGTCGACTTCGCGATTCCGACGTGGTCGGCGACTTCCGTCAGGGTGAACCGGCGCGGCACGTCGTAGTACCCCAACTCCACGGCCGTGAGCAGGAGCTCCTGCTGGCGGTCCGTCAGCAGCCGGACCGGATCGACGCGCTGGCGGACGCGATCGAGTTCGTACTCCAGCCCCATCTCGTCGAACCGCTTTCCGAGCGCCGCGACGCGCTCGTGTTCGCCGGTGACGTCGACCTCCGCCACGCCGTTCTCGATGTCCAGCGGCATCTCGATCGGGAGCCCCGAGCGCTTCGCGGCGACCAGAAGCAGCGGGGCGTTCGTCTCGATCCGAACGGTCGCGACCCCGTCGCCCCGCGCCATCACCGACACCTTCGCGAGCGCCTCGTGATCCCGCATCGCCGCGAGCACGTCGTCGACGTCGCGGGCAGTCAGTCTGATGAGCGCGAAGCCGGCACTCTCGTCCGGCACCGCGGTGAGCACGCGGAACCCGGCGTCCGGGAAGTCGCGCGACACGTCGGCTATCCACGGTCCGTCGGGCAAATCGACCAGTAGGCGTGCCTGTGGCATGGGTGATCAGTGGGTGGGGTCGGGAGTCGTCATCGGTGTGCGGTTCGTGTGTGTTCGGGTGTCGTCTGTGCGTGTCTGCGTGGGAGGCGTCACTCCACGTAGACGGCACCCTTCATCCCGACTGCCTCGTGCGGCGTGCAGACGTAGGTGTAGGTGCCGGCCTCCTCGAAGGTGTGCTCGAAGGTGTGGCCCTCCTCGCCGGCGGTGTCGCTTTCGAACTCGCCGTCAGTGGCCGACACGTTGTGGTCGCCGCCCTGCCCGGTCCACTCCCAGACGACGGTCGTCCCGGACGAGACCGCCACCGCGGCCGGCCCGAAGGAGAGCCCGTCGTTGGCGCCGACGTTGACGGTCACCTCGTCGGCGTCCCGCATGTCGACGGTGCCGTCGTAGTTGCTCACGTCGTCGAAGAACCCGTCGTAGTTCGGCTCCTCGGAGAGGGTCCCGCCCCCGCCGCTGCCGCCGTCGGAGCCGTCACTCCCTCCGTCTGAGCCATCGCTTCCGTCGTCGCTCCCATCGCTGCCGTCGGAACCGTCGCTGCTCCCATCGCTGCCGTCACCGCTGCTGCCGCCACAGCCGGCCAGCGCGACAGTGGCGCCGACCGCGGCAGTCGTCTGAACGAACGTACGCCGGTCGAGTGTGCGTCGGGTCATGCAACTCGGCGTAGGGGAATAGGGGGAATACCTTCGGCGAGAATTCTCGGATTACGAGGCGGTTCCCCGAACTGTTCGGTCCGGAGTATAAAAGGGGCGGCGCGCGGTTGCGCTCGGCCGCATCAGATCGCGCCCGCTCGCGCTCACTCCGGTTCTATCGTGACGTGCCACTCGTCGTCGTCGACGCGTTCGGTCTCATGATCGAACCCCCGATCGGCCAACACGTCGTAGAGCGGCTCCGGCTCGAAGCTGTTGACGAGAAGGAGGGACTCGTCGGGGCCGAGGTCGTCGAGCGCGTCGCTGATGATCGGAAATGGCGGATCGTCTCGGTCGCGCACGTCGAGGACGGTGTCGGTTGCTGTCATCGATCCGTCCGTACGAGCGGCCCCCGAATGGTCGTTAGCGGGAACATGTTCGACCCGGACCGCGCGGTCAGAACGGAGTCGACGGATCGGAGGGCGAGCCGCCGCGATCCCCGACTGGCTCCGGATCGGCCTCTCCGGACTCCAGCTTCGCGAGGCGCTCGTTGACGGCGTCGCTCCCGTCGAGCGAGGCGTCGACGCGGACGCGGACCAGCTCGTAGCCGTGGGTGTCGACCGCGTCGAGCGCGCGGAACGCCCCGACCGCGAGCGGTTCGGCCTGCGGACAGAAGGCGGTAGTCGGCGTGAACTCGGCCCGGAGCGTCGTCGGGTCGTCGGCCTCCTCGGCGTACCGGAATCCGGCGTCCGTGTGTCGCGGGTCGCGGTTGAGTCGCGCGAGGTTGTAGCCGAACGTGGCGTCGTACACGCCGTACTCTTCGAAGGCGTCCGCCGCGGTCCGGTGGAGCGCGACGTGGTCGCGCCCACCAAGCACGTCGTGGCCCGCGAGGAAGGCGCCGGGCTCGGGGATGTGCTCGGGGACGAAGGCGTCGGCCGGATCGAACTGGGGCTCGGAGCCGCCGAGGAAGCTCATCGGTCGCCCTCCTCGTCCGTCCCGTCGGCGACCGTCTCGTCGCTCACGCCGGTGTCGTCGCCCGCCATCCAGATCGCCGTGACGACCGCTCCGTCGGCCTCGATCGTCTCGTGAGCGTAGCCGCGGTCGTCGAGCTTCGGGTAGAGGAACTGCGGCGCGCGGTCGTTGCGCTGGACCAGCACGGTCTCGTCGGGGAGGTCGGCGAGCAGTTCGAGCGTTTGGCGGAGCGGCTCCGGCGGGCCGAGATCGCGAACGTCGAGCGTCTCGACGGGTCGGTCCGCCGGTGCGTCCGTCCGTTCGAGCGCAGCCGTTTCCAGTTCCATACGCGTCGATCGGGTCCCCACCCCCGCGTAGTTTGTTCCGAACGTGTTCGGGGGTTACCGTCGACGGATCGACGACCGGCCCGCAGTCGAACACTACCCCCGAACACGTTCGGACACAACCACAGGGCCGCTCGGGATCTACTCGCACACATGCGAGGCGTTCCCGGTGATCTCACGACCTCGACGCGCCCGCCGACCACGATCCCGCTTCGCCACTTCCTCGTCGCGTTGGCGTTTCTCGTCGCTGGCGGAGCCCTCGCGCTCCTCCGCGTTGCGGGGCTGGCGGGAACGGGTCCCGGCCTCGACGGGATCGCAGTCGCGCACCTGCTCCTCGTGGGGTGGGTGTGTCTCACGATTATCGGCGCGATGACGCAGTTCGTCCCCGTCTGGTCGGGCGTCGAGATCCACTCCGAGCGGCTGGCGACGCTCCAGTTGGTCGCCGTCGCGGTCGGCGTGGCCGGGTTCGCCACGGGGCTCTGGCTCGGGCGGCTGGCCGACGCCGCCCTCATGGCGGGCGTCATGGTCGTCGGGATCGCCGTCTTCGCGTACAACCTCGCCCGGACGCTGTGGCGCGCGCGTCCCTTCGACACCACCGAGACGCACTTCGCGCTGGCGGTCGGCTTCCTCGCGCTCGCGGCCGTCTTCGGGGGGACCCTCGCCGCGGACTACCGATGGGGCGTGCTCGTCGGGACCGGGCTCTCGCGGGCCGCGGTCGTCGACGCCCACGTCACGCTGGCGGTCCTCGGCGCCGTGGTGACGACCGTGATCGGGGCGCTGTACCAGCTCGGCCCCATGTTCACGCAGACCGACGCGCTCTCGGTCGAAACGCGCGCGGCGCGGATCGAAACCGCGGCGTACCCGGTCGGCGTCCTCGCGCTCGCGGCCGGGCGGCTGGTCGAGCAGTCGGTCGTCGCTACCCTCGGCGGGCTGCTCGTCGCCGGCGGCGTGGCGGTCGCCGGCGCGGTCCTCCTCCGTCGAATTCGGGACGCGACCGGGGCGGCGACCCCGATGCTCTCGCGGTACGCGGTCGTCGGCGTCGCGACCCTCGCGTGGAGCGCGACCGCGCTCGCGACGTGGATCCGGACTCCGCTCGGCGCGGGCGTCAGGTTCGGTCACCCCGCGACCGGTCCCGTCCTGCTCGGCGCGCTCGTGGGGTTCGTCGTGGTCGGGAGCCTCTACCACGTCGTCCCCTTCATCGTCTGGCTCGACCGGTACGCCGACCGGGTCGGACTGGAGCGCGTGCCCGCGATCGACGACCTCTACGACGCCCGGGTCGCGACGGTGGACCTCGCCGCGACCCTCGGGGGCGCCGTGCTGATCCTCGCCGCCGCGGTCTCGCCCGCGATCGCGTCGATCGGGACCGACGGGGTTCTCGACGCGGGAACCGGCGGTCTCGTCCGCGCGCTCGGCGGCGCGCTCGTCGGCGGCGGCGCGCTGCTGTTCGCCGGCAACATGCTCGGGACCGTGATCCGGCACGGTGGGGTCGAGATGGTCCGGCGATCGGCGGTGGACTCCGAGGCATCGGACACGCCGGAGCGGTGAGACCGATCGGGAGAACGGGTGGTCGAGCGATTTTTCAAGAGGCTGTTGCGGTGGCGCGCGCCCGTGAGCGGCCGCTCGCTCCGTCATCGAGTGATTGGATCTCTCCGTTCATTTTTAAGTGAGCCACGGCGGACAGCAGCACCGAAATCACGGATCTCCGACCACTCTTAAAAGCGTCTTCCCGGGGCGCAACGGACTACCGACCTCTCCGACGACCGACCGCCTTTTAAATCCGCTTTACGCGCATCGCGACGGCGGCGACGACCACGCCGAGTGCGACCCACCCAAGCAGGACGCCGACGAGCACGCCGACCGAGAGTCCGCCGTCGAGCGCGGCCGCGAGCCCGGCGCCGCCCGCGTCGGTCGGGGCGAGCGCGAGCAGCCGGTAGGTCGAGACCGGGTTGGCTGCGACCGCGACGGCGACGAATCCGTTCGCGCCGTCGAGCGCCGCGAGCACGCCCATCGCGAGCAGGTCGTGGACTAAGGCGACCCACGCCCACACGAGCAGCGCGCCCGCGAGCGCCATCGTCGACGTGGGCGCGAGCGCGGAGATTCCCACCCCGATCCCGAGCAGGGCGACGGCGACGGCGACGGTCGCGAACAGGAACCACGCGAACGTCGGCCAGCCGGCGAGCCCGTACTCGCGGAGCAGCAGCAGACCGGGAACGCCGAAGCCGAGTATCACCGCCGATCCGAGGACGGCCGCACGGCCGGCGAACACCCCGATCGCTGTCTCGGCGCGCGAGACCGGGAGTGTCAGGACGACACCGAGACGCCCGCGCTCGGCCGCGCCGACGACCGCGCCGTGGCCGAACGCCAGCGCCGCCAGCGGGACGAGGAACGTCGCCAGCTCGACGTAGCTCGCGACCACCGGCTCGTAACCAGTCGGCGCGACTCCGGAACCGCTGAACGTCGCCAACAGGAACCCGAAGGCCGCGAAGACGACCGTTAGACCGAGCGCCCACCCGCGCCGGGTCGTCAGCCGCGTTTCCCGCCGCGCGATCCGCGCGACGATTCCGGGCCGCGGGAGCGGGATAGAGATCGAGTCGGCGTCGGCCGCGTGAGCGGTGTCGGAGTCGTCGGCGTCCGTCGACCCCGCTGTCGAGGCCTCCGCCCCGCTCGCCGCGGACGCCCCGTCGAGGGCGATCCCACCGTCCGGGGTCGGCTCGGTCCGCGCCGCGTCTCCGTCGCGCCCGCCGTCCTCGACGGTACCCCTCTCAGGCATCGCGACCACCTCCGGTGAGCGAGACGAACGCGCCTTCGAGCCCGTCCTCGTGGTCCGCGCCCAACTCGTCGGGCGTCCCCTCGGCGACCAGCCGGCCGTCGTCGAGGACGCCGACGCGGTCACAGACGCGCTCGGCTTCACGCAGCGCGTGGGTGGCCATCAGGATCGTTACGCCGGTCTCCTCGCGGACGCGGGTCAGCACCTCCCGGAGCGCGGCGACCCCGTTCGGGTCGAGCCCGGCGGTCGGCTCGTCGAGCAGAAGCACGGACGGGTTCGCGAGCAGCGCGGCCGCGAGGCCGAGCCGGCGACGCATCCCCTTCGAGTAGCCGTCGATGGGGCGATCGATCGCGTCGCCGAGGCCGACCGTCGCCGCGGCGCCCGCGATCCGCTCGGCCGCGTCCTCGGGGCTCGCACCGATCCCGCGAACGTCCGCGTGGAACGCCAGCGTCTCGCGTCCCGTCTCGCCCGGCGGGAAGCCGGGGTCCTCCGGGAGGACGCCGATCGCCTCGCGGATGCGCCACCCCAACTCCCTCACGTCGCGATCGCCGACCGTAATCGCTCCCTCGTCGGGTCGGTCGTGGCCGGCGATCAGTCCGAACAGGGTGGACTTGCCGGCGCCGTTGGTTCCCACGAGGCCGTACGCCTCGCCGGACTCGACCGTGAAGTCGACCCCGTCGAGCGCCGCCACGTCGTCGTATCGTCTGTGAACGTTGGTGATATCGATGCGCATGGTTACTGGTGGTGGTCGTCTCCGGGCTCGTCGTCGTACTCGGCGGTCGCGTCGACCGCCGCCGCGTACGGGCGATACGGCTCGATGTCGTGGGCGGGGCTCGCGAGCGGGCGGTGGTCGATGATCCCGGCGCTCTCCACGGCCGGGAACCGGCTCTCGACCAACCGGATCGCGTCGAACGCCGGACTGTCGGCGAACACGGCGGCGGCCGGGTGTTCTTGGACCAGCCGCTCGGCCGCGCCGGCCGGGCGGTGTCGCGCGTCGCTCAGCCCGTCGCCGTCGGTGTCGGCGACGCGAGCGTCGGACCAGTAGTTCCCGCGGTCGGTGCCGTTCCACGCCACCAGTTCGCGGGTCGTCGTCAACACCTGTTCGTCGTTGGTCACGAAGCCGTTGCCGGCGACGACCGTCCCCTCCGTGCCCGCGGAGTGGTGGACCCCCACGCCGTTCGCGTACAGGAGGTTCCCGCGCACCTCGTTGTCCTGCGCGTTGTACAGAAACACGCCGTTGTCGTTGGCGACGAGGGTGTTGTCGCGGACGACGGAGCGGTCGATCTCCTTGAGCAGGATGCCGTGCCCGCTCTCGCCGCGGTTCGCGACCGCGGTGTTGTTGACCAACTCGATCGACTCGCTGACCATCAGCGCGTACCCCACGTCGTTCTCGAAGGCGACGTTGTCCGCGAGGCGGTTGTCGTCGGAGTACATGTAGTGGACGCCGTACCGCAGGTCCCACATCGTGTTCCCCGTCGCCTCGACGTTCGAGGCCCACGAGTAGTAAATTCCGTCTCGCACGTCGGTTATCTCGGTGTTTCGGACCTCGGTGCCGTTCGTCTCCCAGAGGTTGATCCCGTTACCGCGGTTCGCGAACCGCGGGGCCTGCGTCCCCTCGATCCGCGAGTCCGCGATAGTCACTTGGTCGGCGCCGTTGACCCAGACCCCGAACGCGGCGTCGGTGAGGTACAGGTCCGTGAGAGTCGTTCCCGTGGCGTTCTCGGCGACGTACACCGCGGCGTCCTGCGATTCGAGGTTTTCTCCGGTGTCGTCGATCCAGACCCCCTCGACCGTCGCGTTCGGCGCGCGCACCGCGATCGTCGTGTCCTCGCCGCCCCCGTCGATCAGGGCGTCGTGGGTCGACGCCGCGCGGATCGTCATCCCCGGCTCGTCGACGATGACCGTCTCCGCGGGCTCGAAGACGCCCGAGAGTTCGATCGTATCGCCCGGACCCGCGGCGTCGACCGCGGCGGACAGGTCGTCGTAGATCTCGGGATCGGCGTCGGTGTCGTCGCTCCCGTCGCGCAGGATCGTCGCGGTCCCCGCGTCCGTCGGTCGGTCCGGGTCGTACGTCGGCGGCTCGACGATCGGTTCGCTTCCGTTTCCGGCGCCGGCCGCGTCGCTCCCGGCGACCCCCGCACCGGTCGCCGCGACGACGCCGGCGAGGACGACCGCGAGCACGACGGCGGCGGCGACGAACACCGCGCGAGCCGATCCGAGCCCGCCGATCGACGGGAGCCGAGACATCAGTTTACCCCCGTTTTGGGTCCGTTTTGGGTCGATCCGTCCGTTCCCGAGTCGTCCGATGTCGGCCCGTCCGGGGTCGAGACGGATTCGGGGTTCGCGGCGGTCTGTGCCTCGGCAATTTCCTCGGCGGCCGGACCGATCTGTTCGGGCTCTCCGTCGCCGTCGCCGTCTTCGTTACCTCCCGAGAGGCGATCTCGGACCCTCCCGGGCGCCTCGCCGACCGTGACCTGCGAGTCGCGGAGCAGGTAGGCGACGACGAGGAGGAGAAACCCGATCCCCGCGAGGTAGCCGCCGGGACCGAACCACGCCACCCCGCTGATGTTGGCGATCTCGTAGCCGCCCAGAAGCGGCGGGGTGAACTCCCGCACTCCGACGACCGGCGCGCTCTCGCCGAGCGCGTGACCCGCCTGGAACAGCCGGTACTGCACGATCGCGAACGTCCCCACGAACGCCACCGTCGCCCCGGCCAACTGGCCGAGCAGCCCCAGACGGAGCTTTCGGTCGGTGGGCGCGAGCGCGACGAACACGCCCGCGGCGGCCACCGCGAGGAACACGACGGGTCCGAGGATCCACTCCGGCGCGGCGATCGCGTCCGGATGGACCGCGTAGTTCGGATCGACGAACACCGGGTCCGGGTAGTAGAACCCGACGTAGTGGTTCAGCGCCTGCACCTCGGCGTAGTCGCCGCCGAGGCGGGGGTACGCGTACAGCTCGACGAGCAGGCCCTCAGGGTACTGAGGCGCTTCGAAGGCGATCCGCCAGACGGGCACCAGCAGGGCGACGACGAACATCGCCGCCGCCGTCACCGGGAGCGCCCGCCTAAGCTCCGTCAGTCGGTCGAGTGAGGCTGTCATGGTGTTGGGGGTACGGTGGTGGGGTGGGTCGGTTGAGTGGGGTGGGTTGGGTCGGCTGGGTCGGTTGAGTGGGGTGGGTTGGTTGGGTCGGTTGGGGCGGCTGAGTGGGTGAGGTCGGTGAGAGTGGGGAAACGGTGGCTCGCTGTCTATTCGTCCGGTTCGACGAGGATCCGCGAGCGCATCTCTAGGTGGAGCGCGCTACAGAAGTACGCGCAGTACGCCCAGAACACGCCGGGCTGGTCCGCGGTGAACGTCACCTCACGGGTGTCCTGGGGCGCTAACGCGAGGTTGATGTCGTACTCCGGGATCGCGATCGAGTGGATCACGTCGCTCGTGGTCTCGACGTTGGAGATCCGGAGCGTCACCTCGTCGCCCTCCTGCAGCGTGACCTCCGGGAAGGCGTACTCGTTGCGGCGCGCCCACATCTCGATCTCGACGGTGCTGTCGTCGACCCGTTCGAAGGACTCCTCGCCCTCGGCGACGTAGTCGATCTCGTAGTCGTCGGTGTCCCACGTCTTCGCCGGCTCGATCTTGTCCTTGTGGACGATACTGGCGTCGTGCGGCTCGGGGTACGACGGCTTGTCCTTGATCAGCTCCATCCCGGCGTCGTCGTCGCCGATGTGGAACAGCTGATCGTTCTCCGGATGGATCGGTCCGACGGGGAGGAACCGGTCTTTCGAGAGCTTGTTCAGCGAGACGAGGTAGTCGCCCTGCGGCGACGCCGTGTACGACTCCGAGGCGATGAGGTGGCCGGGATTGTAGTGTACGTCGTGCTTCTCGATCACCGGCTCCTCGGAGCCGGCCTCGGCCTCGACGGCGGCCTCGTAGTCCCACTTGGCAACCTGCGAGTCGATGAACAGGGTCGTGTACGCGTGCCCCCGCCCGTCGTAGGCGGTGTGGAGCGGTCCCATCCCGATCCGGGGCTGCCCGACGATGGACTCCTGCGGGTCGTCGACCTCGGCGATCGCGTCGATGTCGATGACCGTACAGCTCGGATCGAGCTTGCCGGAGGCGATGGCGTAGTTCCCGTCGGGCGTCACGCTGATCCCGTGCGGGCTCTTCGGTGTGGCGACGTACCGGACGATCGGACGGTCGCCCTCGTTGAGCGAGCTGTCCATCGTCCCGTCGACGACGGGCACGCCGCTGATCTCCTCGTAGTTCCCGGCCTCGACGGCGTCCCAGATCGCGGGGATGTCGAACGCCTTCACGTAGTCGCGGTCCGACCGGGCCATCTCGGACTCCGTGACGCCCTCCTCGCTGTTGTAGCCGGTCGCGAAGAACCAGCGCCCCTCCTTCCCGCCGTCCCCGTTGTCCATGTTGCCGTCGACCTCGACTTGCCACTCGACGTCCATCGTCTCGGGGTTGATGGCGCTGAGGACGGAGCCGTACTCGTCGGGGCTCTGCACGTCGCGGCCGTCGTTCGGCATCGGGACGCGGAACTCGCCGACGCCGAAGACCAGCTGCGTGTCAGGTAGCTGCATGCATGCCCCGTGGACGCCCTGACAGTTCGGGACGTTCGTGATCGCGTCGGTCTCGAAGTACTCCAAGTCGACCCGGGCCATCCGCCCGTTCGCCTTATCGTTGACGAACAGCCAGCGGCCGTCGTAGTCGTTGTCGGTCTGGGAGACGCGCGGGTGGTGGGTGTCGCCCCACGTGTAGCCGCCGCCCTCCTCTTCCAGCATCTGGCTCGACTTCGCGTCGTGGCCGAAGCCGCGGGCGCTCTCCGCTTGGAACACCGGGATCCGCATCAGCTCCCGCATCGACGGGAGCCCGACGACGCGGATCTCGCCGGTGTGGCCGCCGGAGAGGAACCCGTAGTACTCGTCGTGCTCGCCCGGAGCCACCGAGTGCTCGCCGCTGGCGGCCGCGTCGCCCGAGTCGTTGCTCTCCTCGTCGGCGAGGATGCTCGTACAACCGGCGAGACCGCTCATGGCCCCGACGGCGGCGCCGGCCTTCATGAAGTCGCGGCGTCCGAGCTCCAACCGCGGCAGATCGAGGCTCGGCCGCTTCGCCGCGGTGGCCTCGGTCCCCTCCGCGGTGGCGGCGATGTCGCGTTCGTGATCGGTCAACAAGTGTTCGATCGTCCGGCCGTCGACGATCTCCGGACCGTCGTCCGCCGTCTCGGTGCCGTCCGCGGCCGATCCCGCTGTCTTCGCGTCGCCCGCATTCGCGTTCGCCGACTGCTCGTCGCGTTGTTCGTCGGTCCGTGCCGTCCGCTCGTCGCTCGCGTTCGGATCTGTAGTCATTGTTGGGTGGTGGCGTCGGCTTCGTCGCCGCCGTCGCGTTCCGTTCGGACCGTTCGGGCGAGCCGCTCGATCGCCGGCTCGCCGAGCACCGTCCGGAGCTCGTCGGCGAACTCCGGAACGAGCCGCTCGCGTGCGGCCTCGACGTCGAATCGGTAGCGGTGCCGCGTTCCGCCGCGGTACCGCTCCGATTCGCGCTCGACGAACCCCTTCTCGACGAGCCGGTCGACGGTCCGCTTGACCGTCGTGTACGCGACATCGTCGCCGTGGCTACCGATCGCGTCGAGCAGGTCGCGGGCCGTGAGGGGGGCGTCGGTACGCCGCAGGACGGCGAGGAGCTCGCGTTCCCGCGGTCCGAGCTGTGTCCACTGAGTCATTGGTGACCGGAGCCGAACCGATGCGTTCGACCCCGCTACTGATCACTACGGTCGAACCCCCCGGATACCTGGCGGCGAACTGTTCGGCGGTTTAAGTACCGTCCCCGAATGCCTGCGAGAAGAGCGTGTCCGTCACGGTCCGGAGGTGTTCCGAGACCGTGGACTTCGCGAGGTCGAGATCCGCGGCTATCTCTCCGGCGGAGGCGCCGTCACCGTTGAAATATCCCTTCTCGGCCGCGACGGCCGCGACCTCGGCCTGTCGGTCCGTCACGCCGGCGAGATCGACCGGGACGACATCGCGACAGGAGTCATCCGTCGCGCTCCGGTCCCCGCGATCGACGCACAGCCGGCGCAGCTCTACGCCGAGCCCGGCGGCCTCGCACTCGTCGACAATGGCCTGCAGCTCCTCGTGGCCCGTCAGGACGAACGAGACGAGCAGTTCCCCGTCCTCCATCTCGGTCCGGCGCGGCGAGACCGGGAAGTTCGCGAACGCTGACGGAAGCCCGCCGCACGAACAGTTGTCGCAGACGCCGTCGGCGGTTGCGTGGGGGGACGGCTCGGCGGCCGGCGACGAGGACGGACCGGCGTCGGCGCCTGTTTCGGCCTCCGGCGCGTCGATTGCGAGGCCGCCGTCGGTCGCGGGGCGCTCGCAGGTAATCTCGTAGCGACCGTGCGCCTCGCCGGCGAACTCGACGAGATCGAGGCCGCCGGGCGGGTCCTCGGGCGGATCGGGGGCGACGAACTCAACTCGGGCGTCGTCTGCGTCGATGCGGAACTCTTCGACCGCGGTGCTCGACGAGAGCGCGGCCACGGGACAGCCCTCACAGGCCGAGACGGCAAGTTCGACGTGAATCCCGTTGGTCATACCTGTTCATAGGGACTCAATAGGCCATATAACGTCGAGGGGTTTCCAGCCCGGTGAAAACGCTCGTAGGAAGTCGAACCCTGTCTCGATCCGGTTTCCTGCGGTCCGTTCCGGTGGGCACGCGCTTTTGACACCGCACGTGGTACCGAGTCATATGCCACCCCTCGAACTCCCGCTCGGCCTCGGAACGTCTAGACTCGACGACCCCGCTGAGTGTCGTGCTACGGTGGCCGCCGCCCTGGAGGCGGGGTACCGCCACGTCGACACCGCACAGATGTACGACAACGAGACCGCCGTCGGCGAGGGGATCGCCACGGCCGACGTGGACCGCGACGACGTGGTCGTGGCCACGAAGATCCACCCCGACAACCTCGCGCCAGCGGACGTTCGCGAGACCGCCCGCAAGAGCCTCGACCGGCTAGGGCTCGACCGCGTCGACCTGCTGTACGTCCACTGGCCGACAGGCGCCTACGACCCCGACGCGACGCTCCCGGCGTTCGACGCGCTCAGAGAGGCGGGACTCACCGACCACGTCGGCGTCTCGAACTTCACGCCGGACCTGCTTCGGGAGGCCGCAGAGATCCTCGACGCGCCGATCGCCGCCCACCAGGTGGAGTGTCACCCCCGGTTCCAACAGCCGGAGCTCCGCGGGCTCGCAGCCGAGTTCGATCACCAACTCGTCGGTTACTCGCCGCTGGCCCGCGGGGACCTGTTCGACGACGACGAGTTCAAGCGCGTCGCCGAGCGTAACGGGCTCTCGCCGGCGGTCCTCGCGCTCGCGTGGGCGCTCGCCCGTGGCGTCACACCGATTCCGAAGGCGACCGGCGACCACGTGACTGAGAACCGACGCGCGGTCGGCGCCGACGTGCCCAAAGCCGCCCTCGATGCGATTGACGCGCTGGAGCCGGGCACGCGCCGGATCGACCCCGACGACGCGGCGTGGAACCGGTGATGTGACTTTTAAGGGCGATGGCGAGATCGTTTTAAAGCCGCTTAGACCGCGTCCAGCCGCGCCCGCAGTTCGGCGTTCGCGCGGTCGACGAGCCGGTCGATCGGCTCGTCGAGGTACGTCGCCCACTGGTCGATGAACCCCGAACGCCCGAGCATCCGGACGACCTCGTACACCGGCCGTCGCTCGGCGAATCCCGGCGGGAGCCCGCCGGCGCGCTCGCGATATCCTTTATAAAGGGCCTCCGCGTATCGCTCCGGTCCACTGCTGTCGAACCCGTTGAGGAGCTGGTCCTCCGCGCGAACGAGGTCGCGGGCCGGATCGCCGACGTGCGCGAGCTCCCAGTCAATTGGGGTGATCCCGTCGGGGCCGGTGTCGGTACGCGACTCGGCGTCAACTCCTACGCCGCCGTCGTCGGTCACGAACAGGTTCGGCTTCGCCACGTCGCCGTGGAGCAGCGCGGCCGGGGCGCCGCCGAGCCGGTCCCGATTCGCCTCGACGCAGTCGAATACGGCGTCGTAGTGGTCCGCCAGCCGTTCCGAGGTGCCGATCTCGCGGGTGCGTTCAATCGTCGCGCGGAGCACGTCAGGCCACGGAGCCGGGTCGAGGATGAGCGCGCTCCCGCTCCGACTTCCGATTTCGCCCTCGTCGCTCCCGCCGACGATCTCCCCGTGAGTCTCGAACCGCTCCGCGTGGAGGGTCGCAAGCGTCGCGCCGACCCGTCGGAGGAGCGCCTCTCGCTGCGCCTCCTCCGCCTCCTCCCAGACGCCGAGCAGTTCGCGACCCGGCGCCGGCGCGGTGACGAGGTACGGCACCGACGCGTCCGGGTCGCCGGCCAGTACCTCGGGACCCGAGATCGGTCGCCCCGCGTCGAGGTACCGAAGCACGGCTATTTCGCGGGCGATCCGGCTCCCGTCGCCCGCGACGGCGACCTTGCAGAAGACGCGGCTCCCGTCGGCGAAGACGACGCCGACCGTCTCGTTGGCGCCGTTCCACGACGGACCGACTCCGAATGTCCGGTCGATGACTCGACCCGGAAACGCCGCGCCGAGAGCGGTTTCGACCGTCTCCTCCATGCCCGTGTGTCATGCACACTGGATGTTAAGGTTTCTGTCACCCCTGTTAACACGATGCGGTAGAAGCCGGGTGTATCGGGCTCGAAGCGGCGAATGTCGGGAATAACCGACAGCCTCATATCTGTTGTAGAAGTGTCAAAAGACCGTGACTGACGATGCGATCGATGACCGGGTCGGGTTCGAGGCTGACGGGCGGACGCTGTGTATCCGTGACGCCCTAGAGGGCGAGAAGTTCCCGCTTTACTTCGATCGGGAGCCGCAGCCGCAGCCGGCGCTGCCTGACCTGTTCCACGTCCCCGTCGATCGAGCCGTCAGCTTCGAGGCCGAATCGGTCTCGATCCCCGCGTACTCGTCTGTCTCCCTCCGTGACGCCGACGGAGAACTCGTCGCGCGGCTCAACGAATCGATGGAGTTCCCGCGAGCGACGTACTTCCTCGACATCAGTAGCGTAACGAAGGCGTTCGTTCGGATCCCGGACGTATCGATCTCCGCGACCGGGATGACTGATTCTGGGGCCGTCGAACTGACCTTCGACGGCCCGACCACCGTCACGGTCGGCGCGCGGTCGCTGCACACTCGCCCAGAGGCGACGATCACCGTCCCGGACGACCCGACAGCGCTCGCCGAGGCGGTGTCCGTACTCGGATCCTCGATCAAGGAGTTCACCCCCGAGCGCTCGTGGCCGACGCTCCGGGGGTACCCGCCCCGAATCCGCGTCGGTGACGAACTCGACATCCCGAGTCCGCTCGTCGCTCCCGACACCGGCATCGAGGTGGTCGTGCGACCCACGTATGCCGACGTGTACCGGCTCTCCACGCTCGCGTACTACCTCGGCGCTCGGGTCGTCATTGGGGATGCGCCGGCGATCCGACTCGACACCGGCTACGTCGAGTCCCTGCCGACCGAAGGTCTCGCGCTCGAAGAGCGCGTCGAGGAGCTACTCCGGACGTGGCTCTTCCTCGACACGCTGGCGCGGACGGAGGGGTACGTCAAATCCGACCGATACGAGTACGAACAGGTGGGTCCGAAGCTTCCGTTTTACCCGCCGAAACTGGCCGATCTGTCGATGAGCGAGCGGCTGATGGAGTACTTAGAGGTTGATCCCGAGACGGTCGAGCCGTACACGCCCGAGTGGCCGACCGAGGCGGTGCTTCGGCCGGTTCCCGAGGCCGCGGAACTGCTCCCGCACCTCGCGCACTCGCTTGCTCCGGTCCGCGTTCGGGGATCGGCGGATCCGACGGCGGACGCCCCGGTCGCACTCGCGACATCGCCGTGGCTCCCGATTGAAGACGCTGCAGATCCGGAAAACACGGTCCCGAACCCTGACACCGATCCGCTGTCTGCTGGTACAGCGGTGTTGACGCCTGCGAGCTACGAGAATCGTCTCCAACGAACGACGACGGCACGTGGAGACCTCGACGTGGTCGTGCTTGCCGATTCGCCAGACCGAGCGGCAGCCATCCGCCGCGTGTTGTCCAACCCGGCGACACCCGACGGAATAAATACGTGGAAGGTGCTCGACCGACCCGACGCCGAACAAACTGCAGCAGTTCTGTCGAACCCCGACATCGATATTGTGTACTGCGAACTGCCGACCAAAGGCGATCGAATCGCTGCGGGAAGCGAGATGGTCGAACTCGATGGTCTCGGCGGTGCTCCAGCGCTCACCGTATTCGAGGGGACTGAAGAGACTCGTCTCGGAGTTTCGGTGGTCGAGAACGGCGGACTCTCATCGATCGTTGCCGAGAGCGTGCTCGACCCCCCGAGGATCCGGAGGCTCTTGGGGCTCCTCGCAGTCGGGGTGCCGGTAGCCGCGAGCGTCGGACTTTCGGAAGGTTCGAACGGGGTGTCTACGCGTCTGATAGGCGACCCGTCGATGGAAGTGGCGTCGAGGAAGGTGATCCCCAAACTGCTTGTCTCTGCGGCCCCGGGAGACAGCGACGATCTCCCGATCACGAGGGTATCGCTTCTGTCGATGCCGGTGCAGATCGGAAGTGAGGGGTCTCCAGTGGTAGAGTGTTTCTCGAACAGACTCGAACTCATGGGAACTCAGCAGGTGGAGAAAACGACGGTGAAACCGGCTGTGCTTATTGAACTGCTCAACGAAGATGACAGTATTCTCCAATTGAACGGAACAGTCATCCTCGAAAGTGACAACCTCACCGAAGCAGATATTGAAAAGGTGGCCAAGCAAAACTCCGCTGACGACGTTCAGGCGACTGAGATCGCTAACTGGTACAGTCTGGACTGACGTTTAGCTTGCGGGATCGTATAACGCTGTACCGATCTATTATCCCCGGCTGACTGATTCTCATCTATGCCTCAGATCCATCTCGACGAGGAGCCGATCGGGCGGCTGGATGCGCTCCGGATCGACGACGAAGAGTACGACGAGATCGTCAGCGGGCTCATCAACGTCTCCGAGGCCGAGGAACTGACGCTGTTCCGTGGTAGCGATCTCGAATACACTGTTCTCGAATATCTCGCCCCTCGAACCCCTCCGTCGCGTGCGCAACTCACGTCGATCGCGTCGATCCAGCCCCGTACGCGCCCTTACTCTTGATACGCGACCCGCACCTGCTCCCACTTGCCGACCTCTTCGAGGTGCGCCTGTAGCTCGTCGGCGTACTCTTGGACGAGCCGCTCGGCCGCGTCGAGCTCCTCGTCGGAGGGGCCGTCGTTGCCACCACTGCCCCCGAGCCCGAGCGCGCCCTTGATCGAGTCGACGAGCCCGCCGCCGGACCCCCCGCTCCCGCCGGCGCCGCCGGGAGCCCCGCCCATCGCCGCGACCTGCGATCGGACGTTCTCCAGCTCCGGCATGATCGCCGGGAGGCTGGAGGTATCCGCGACGATTCGGGCGTTCTCGGAATCGTCGGCGTTCTCGATCTCGAACTCGGTCGCGGTCATGATCAGCCCCCACTCCTGACTGGAGAACCGCGAGGCCGCCACTCGGTCCGTGAATTGGTTGTCGACGGTCATGCGCTCGCCGACGATCGCGTCGGTCCAGTCGCTCATACCCATCCCTTCGACGGTGTCGGTAAAAGCCCCTTCCCTCGTCCCGTCCGTCTACCTATCTGCCCATCCGCCCGCCCACCCATCCGCCGTCTGTGCGTCGATTCTCAGTCCGGCGGAGTTCGCGAGGGCCTTTATACTGCCCATCACGTCGATCCGGTATGACCGACCGAACGCGTCGAGAGGCGCTCGCTGGAGCGGGAGCCGTCGCCGTCGCGGCGCTCGCGGGCTGTGCCGACGCCGTCATCCCGGGTGGCGACGAGGGGAGCGATCCGGAACCGGTCGACCGGACGGACGAGGAGCAGGTGACTGTCGCCGTCGGCGCCGACGCCGGGTTCGCCTTCGCGCCCGCGAACCTCATCGTCGACACCGGGACGACAGTCGTCTGGGAGTGGACGGGCGCCGGCGGCGCACACAACGTGGTCGACAGGGGCGGGGCCTTCGAGTCCGAACTCACCGGCGAGGAGGGGTACACCTTCGAGTACACGTTCACGGATTCCGGCGTCGTTGAATACGTCTGTACGCCGCACCAGACGCGCGGGATGGAGGGGACCATCGAAGTCGTGGAGTGAGATCGAGTGGGGGCTCTCGGAGCTGACACGCCGCCCGTGGCTTCCTCACCGCCTCGCCGCCGAGCTACAGGAGGTCGTCAAAGGCGTCGCCGGCCAGACCGGGATCGGTCGGCACCGTCACCGCGCCGTCCGAGATCGGGCAAGGATCCGGAGCGAGGTCCGTGTCGAGCAGGGAGCCGGTGGCGAGCCCGCAGGGGGATACGTCTGGGATAGCGGCGGCGACGTGGACCGCGGCGGTGCGCGCGACGACCGCGTCGATCGTGGTGGTGACGACCGGCTCGACGCCGGCCTCCCGCGCCCGTCTCGCCGCCGCCAGCGCTCGGTCCGGCCCTCCGAGCGCCATCGGTTTCAAGACGACGGCGTCGGCGGCGTCGGCATCGAGGACCGCATCGAGCCCGCGGGTCGCGAGCGACTCGTCGAGGGCGATCGGGACCGGGGGATCGCGGTCGGTGTCGGTATCGACACCGCTCCCGACCGTTCTGAGGGCGGCCGCCCCGTCGAGGTCGTCGGCCGGCAGCGGCTGTTCGAGGTACGCGAGGTCGAGCGGTGCAAGTCGCTCGACCGCCTCCCGGGCGGTCTCCCGGTCCCACGCACCGTTGGCGTCGGCTCGGAGGGAGACATCGCCGCCGACTGCCCGTCGAACGGCTCGAAGGCGCTCGATGTCGGCATCGAGGCCGCGCGCGCCGACCTTCACCTTCAGGCAGTCGAATCCCTTCTCGACCGCGTTCTCGGCCGCGGCGACGGTGTCCTCCGAGTCGACGTCACCGATCGTCGCGTTGACCGGGACCGTCTCGGTTGGCGCGGGCAGGTTCTCGTTCTCTGCGAGGCGCTCGGCCAGCGACTGCCCGGCGTCGCGAGCGGTCGCATCCGCGAGCGCGAGCGCGAGGCCGTGGCGCGCGGCAGGCGTCTCGGTAGGGTCGAGTCGGTCGAGCGCATCCGTCGCGAGCGCCTTCCCATCGTTCTCGTCTTCGGCCCCGCGAAGCGCCGCCTCGCAGGCCGACCGCGACTCGGTCCAGCCGGGGAGCGGCGTCGCCTCGCCGAGGCCGGGCGCGGGAACCGACTCGCCGTCGGCTCCGGGGTCGACGGCGACGAGAAATCCCTCGCGCCGATCGATGGAGCCGCGCGCCGTTTCGAGGGGACTCGCCAGCGCGAGCGAGAAGGGGCGGAGCCGCATCGGATCAGACCGCGAGCCCGACGGCGAACGCGACCGCGTACGCCGCGAGGAGCTTCCCGGTCGATTCGAGCGCCGGATTGAGCGCGTCCCCGGCGGTCTCTGTCAGCACGGTTCGGGCGACGCCGGCCGCGAGCGGGAGGGTCGCGAGCGGGAGGAGCGCGGCGAGCCCGTACCCCTCGGCGAAAAACCACAGCGGGGTGAGGTACGCGAGCGCGAGCAGCGCGAGGTACTGCCCCCGCGAGAACCGGTAGCCGAACCGGACCGCGAGGGTGCGCTTGCCCGTCTCCGCGTCCTCCTTCAAGTCGCGGACGTTGTTGACGACGAGGATGTTCGTCGAGAGCGCGGCGACCGGAAGGCTCGCGACGACGGCCGCGAGGGTGACGGTCCCCTCGGGGATCCACAGAGGGAACGCCCCGCCCGCGAGCGCGGCGGCCTGCACGTAGTACGTGCCCGTGACGGCGATCACGCCGAAGAAGACGAACACGAACAGGTCCCCGAGCCCGTGGTAGCCGAGCGGGTAGGGACCGCCCGTGTACGCGATTCCCGCGGCAACCGAAGCGAGCCCGATCACGAGGATCGGGACGCCGCCCACGTACACAAGGGAGGTCCCAACGAGGATCGCGGCGGCGAACGTGAGCCACATTGCCCGTTTTACTTCTCCGGGTTCGATGAGCCCGCTGGCGACGACGCGGGTGAACCCCTCGCGGTCGTCTGTGTCCGCGCCCTGAATCGCGTCGTAGTAGTCGTTCGCGAAGTTGGTGCCGACCTGAATCAGCGCCGCGCCGACGAACGCCGCAAGCGCGGGCAGCGGGGCGAACGCCCCATCGTGAACCGCAAGCCCGACGCCCACGATCACCGGCGCCGCCGCCGCAGGGAGCGTCTGCGGTCGCGCGGCGATCACCCACGCCCGCCGCCGCGAGACTTCGGTACTCATTGTCGCGGGTAGGGACGTGTCGTCCCTTAAGCTTACCATCCGAGCGGCGACGCGGCGCCGGTATCGGCACCGTTCGCGGCGAGCGCTACCGAGTTACCCACACCTATCACCGCGGGCGGAGAGACGCAGCCATGGCTCGCGTACCCTACGTCGACGCGTCGGACGTGCCGGACGAGTACGAGGACTTACTGGAGTCGTCGCTGCAGGGAAAGCCACTGCACGTCTACCAGTCGATCGGCAACAACCCCGAAGTGCTCGCGGGGCTGCGCTCGTTCCTCAGTTCGTTGTGGACCGACAGCGGGCTCTCGGACCGCGAGCGGGAGCTGGTGATCCTCGCGACCGCTCGCGCGACGACGAACCGCTACGAGTGGCACCAGCACGTCAACATCGCCCGCGGAGTCGGCATCGACGACGCAGTTATCGCCGCGATCGGGGCGGACGACCGGGACCCTCTCGACGACGACGAGACGGCCCTCGTCGAGTACGCGGTCGCGGTCGTCCGCGGCGAGGTCAACGCGGTCGTCCACGACGAGGTCGCCGCCCGGTACGACGACGAGACGATCGTCGGGATCGCCGCGGCCGCGAGCGGGTACGAGGCCCTCGGCGGGGTCATCGACGCGTTCGACCTCGAACTGGAGTCGGGGACCGAGTTCCACGGGTGGGACCCGCGATAGGTCGACGGCGACCCTACCAACCCCAGCAACCCCGCCGACCGATCGGGACCTTACCGACCGACAGCGGCCTCACCGACCGACAGATTCGACAGGGGTCAGATCGTATCGTGCGCATGAGCGACACGACGGGAGACGAGCCGGGCGAAGAGGACGGGATCGACGCGCGCTACGAGGAGACCGACGGCGAGCGACGCCTCACCTTTTCTGCTAACGGGAGGGAAGCGACCGTCGCCCAGAACGTCGAGGGCTACGCGATGTTGAAGGTCCGACCGGGACCGACCGGTGACGAGTTAGAGCGGTACTACGGCTTCGACATGGCGCTCGACCACGCCGCCGAGCTGCTCGGCGTCGCGGTCGCCGACCTCCCGGTTCCCGAGGCTGCGGCCGACATGGGGATGTAACCCCGTCTCTCGCCCTCAGATCCCGAACGTCGCACGCAGCATATCACGGCTCCCGGGACCGAGTCCGACCGCAAGCACCGTGATGAGCAACAGCAGCGTGTAGCGCGGCGACTCGTCGAACATCTCGCCGTTGAACACCCAGACGACGAACGTCGCCGCCGCGAGCTTCACCAGCAGGAACGGCCACGCGTCGCCGGTGACCGAGACGATCGACTGCGGCAGGAGCCGGCCGGTCCAGTCGACGATCAGCGCGTTGACGACGTGCTTCGGGACGAGATTGGCCGTTCCCGTCAGCGCCGGCATCCAGTTGAGCCCGATGACGTTGGCGACGCCGTCGATCGCGTGCCCCCAGATGATGACGATTCCCGCGACGCCGGTCCCCTGCCGGATATCGGGCACGTACGCGGTCGCGAGCTTCCACGTGACCGCGGTCGCAGCAGTCGCAATCCCCAGCGTCAACACGAGGATGATCGGGTAGAACTCGACGTAGTCGGTCGTCGCCGAGAGGTACGAGAGGTAGCCGAACGTGACCGTGAGCGCGACGGCACCCATCGCGAACAGGGGCCGCGCGTAGTCGTCGACCACGCCCCGGCCCTCGAGTGAATACGCAGCGAGGACGCACGCGAGCGTGACGCCGAAGACGATGAAGTAGATGAACGGGCTGATCAACAGCGCGCTCGCGGGGAACGGGATCAGCGGCTCCACACCGGCCCGCATCGCGGCGACTCCCGAGTCCTCGACGGTACGAAGGGCGCCGCCGAGCAGCATGAACGGGAACAGCGCGTAGAAGAAGCGCAGTTCGGTGCCGATATCCAGCCGGCGGAGGAGAAAGACCACGCCGATCAGCATCGCCAGCAAGATGACGACGTAGCTCACGGTCGAGACCGTGGTGTATCCCGGGAACGCGACGGCCTCGCCAGCCTCGACGGCCGCCGTACACGCCGAAGAGCTCCCGAGCAGTTCGGTCCCCCCCGCGTCGTGGATGGCGCACTGTGCGCCCTGTCCGTCGGCCGCGACCGGCCCCCAGAAGTACTGCCAGATGAATCGGTCGTACACGATCCGCGGGAAGACGGCGGACCCGATCGCGAGAAGCGCCGCGACGGCGCCGACGACCGCCGCCCACGCGCGCTCCGGCGACAGCCCGAACCGCTCCTCGACCCGTGTGCTCATGCTCTCCGTTGGGGGAGTCCCCGAATTGAGGGTTCCGGTCCCGCCTCGTCGCGTCGTATTTCGATCGAGGCGTTCACACAGCCCGAGGCGCTCAGACCGGTGGCCCGTTCGCCTCGTAGTCCGTCCCGAGGATGATCATCGTCTGCGACCGGGAGAATCCGTCCATCTCCCCAACGCTCTCGAACATCAGCTCGCGGAGGCTGTCCGTGTCCGTAGCGACGACTTTGAGCATCACGTCCCACTCCCCGGTGGTCAGGTGGATCTCGCGAACGCCGCCGATCTCGCGGAGCCGTTCGAGTGCGTCCTCCTCGCGCCCCTGTTCGACCCGGAGGCCGACGAAGGCGCTGACGCCGTAGCCGACCGCCTTCGGGTCGACCGCAGCGTGGTATCCCTCGATGACTCCCGCCTCCTCCATGCGATTCACCCGGTCATGAACGGTCGCACTCGACATGTCGATGCGGCGTGCGACCTCCGAGAACGGCGTCCGGGCGTCCTCCTGTAAGATTCGGAGGATCGCGCGATCCGTCTCGTCGAGTTCCATGCGTGCTATTCGTTGCCAGCGGACTTTGCAGTTCCGACACGGGCAAGCCCGAATTTGTCAGCGAGGGGGCGTGTCTCCCGGGGTCTCTTCGCCCGGAATCTCGTCATCCGGTGTTGCGAAGGCCCCCTCGCGGATGGTAGCTTCCGCGTCAGCGAGCGCCGCATCGGCGGCGAACGAGTCGATCGCGTCGCGACGCGCCGCTGAGGACGCGTCGGCAAGATCCCTCGCGTGGGCCGTGACGTTCGGCACCGCTCGGATCAGGTTGTCGATGATCGGGATGTCGGCCGTTCGCGGCGACCGACTCCCCGGATTCAGGTCGATCACGATCTCCGTTTTTCCCATCGCGTCGAGCGCCTCGGCTCGATCGCCGTCCTCCAGCGGGACGACGACCACGTCGGCCGCCTCGATCCCGTCGGCGTCGACGGTGCCGCGGGCGTGGTCCAGCCCCGGAATATCGCCGTCGGCGGCCAGCCCCTTCACGTCGTCGGCGCCGTGCTCACGGAGGTGGTCGGCGATCCGGCGAACGCGCTCGTCGGTGTGATTGAAGAGGTTCACCTCGATGTCGGCGCCGACCGCCTCGGCGAGTTCGACCGTCTCCCCGGGCGCGAGCGCCGCGACGTTACCGTTCACCGAGAGCACCGGGTGGTTGGCTCTGAGGAGCGTCGCCGCCGCGGCGCGCTCGGCGGCGTCCGCGCTCGGAAGCGTCCGCTCGCCGAGGAGGTAGTCGAACGCCTCGCCGCGCCCCTGCGCGATGAGCCCCTGCTTCGAAGTGATCCCCTTCTCGACGCCCGCCTCGATCCGGTGGCGCGTCAGGAGGGACGCGTAGCGCGGGTGGTCCTCGGGGATCTCCGTCTCCGTCATACCCCGACGTGTGGGACGCGCCGAGAAAAGCGGTCCGTTCCGGAGCCGGGGACGCGCCCTCGACGGCCGCGACACTCCTTCGCACAAACGTTAAAACGAGACGACACGTAGTATTGAACGCGATGGATCGAACAGGCACGTACACCGTAGTAAAACCGTGTAACGACCACGGAACGACGACGCTGCGCGAACACCCGCGAAACGGGACGGTCCACGTCGTCGAGTACGACGACCCGGCGGTCGAGGATGCGCTCTCGAATCTCGACATCGGATCGGTCGTTCGCGTCGAGCTCCGGCGCACCGGCCGCCGGGGGAACGCGTGGCGTGCCGAGTCCGCACAGCCGGTCGACCCGATCTGAGGCCGGATGGTCTCGCGGATCCCTCTTTTTAAGCGACACCGATCCGCTCGCGGTAGGTCCCGTGTTCCGCCTCGAACACCGCCATGATCTCGCCCATCGTCGCATACGCTTTCACCGCCGTGACGATCGCCGGCATCACGTTCTCGTCGGCGTCGATCGCCGCCCGTAGATCGTCGAGGGCCGCCTCGACCGCGTCGTCGTCGCGCTCAGCCTTCACCGATTCGAGCCGATCGAGCTGGCGTTCACGAGTCGTCTCGTCGACGCGGAGCAGGTCGGGCTCCGTCTCCGGGTCGATCTCGTAGGCGTTGACGCCGACCACGGTTTCGTCACCGCTGTCGACGCGCTCTTGGTACTCGTAGGAGGCCTGCTGGATCTCGCGGTGGAAGTACCCCTCGTCGATTCCGTGGAGGACCCCGTCGCGGACCGACCCGTCGCCCATGTCCTTGATCTCCTCGATGTACGCCGTCGCCTCCGCCTCGACCTCGTCGGTGAGCGCCTCCACCGCGAAGGAGCCGCCGAGCGGGTCGACGATGTCGGCCGCGCCCGACTCCTCGGCGATGATCTGCTGGGTGCGGAGCGCGACCCGGACCGCCTGCTCGGAGGGCAGCGCCAGCGCCTCGTCGAAGGAGTTGGTGTGGAGGCTCTGGGTGCCACCGAGCACGCCCGCCAGCGCCTGAATCGTGACCCGCACGACGTTATTTAAAGGCTGCTGGGCCGTCAGCGACTGGCCAGCGGTCTGGGTGTGGAACTTGAGCTGTTTGGCGGCGTCGGCCTCGGCGCCGTACCACTCGTCCATGACCCGCGCGTAGATCCGGCGGGCGGCGCGGAACTTCGCCACCTCCTCGAAGATGGAGTTGTGCGAGTTGAAGAAGAAGGAGAGCTGCGGGGCGAACTCGTCGACGTCGAGCCCGCGATCGAGGCAGTCCTCGACGTACGCGAACCCGTCGGCGAGGGTGAAGGCGAGTTCTTGAACCGCCGTCGACCCCGCCTCGCGGATGTGATACCCCGATACCGAGATGGGTTTGAACTTGGGCGTCTCTTCGACCGCGAACTCGATGGTGTCAGTCACGAGATCGAGGGAGGGCTCCGGGGGGATCACCCACTCCTTCTGCGCGATGAACTCCTTGAGCATGTCGTTTTGGAGGGTGCCGCGAAGCTCCTCGCGCGGCACGCCCTGTTGGTCCGCGATGGCGACGTACATCGCGTAGATCACGGGCGCGCTGGGGTTGATCGTGAAGGAGGTCGAGACCTCGCCTACGTCGATACCGTCGAACAGCACCTCCATGTCTCGGAGGGTGTCGACGGCGACGCCCTCCCTGCCGACCTCACCGAGCGACATCGGGTCGTCGGAGTCGAGCCCCATCAGCGAGGGCATGTCGAAGGCGGTCGAGAGCCCGGTCTGCCCCTCATCGGTCAGATAGTGGAACCGCTCGTTCGTCTCCTCGGCGGTGCCGAACCCGGCGAACTGCCGCATCGTCCACGTCCGTCCGCGGTGCATCGTCGGGTAGACGCCCCGCGTGTACGGCTCCTCGCCCGGGAATCCGAGATCCTCCTCGTAGTCGATGTCGGCCACGTCGGCGGGGGTGTATAACCGATCGACCTCGTGGTTCGACACCGTCGCGAACCGGTCTCTCCGCTCGCCGTGTCGGTCGAGGGTCGGATCGAGCGTCTCCGCCTCCCACTCGGCGTGAGCCTCGCGGATCTCGGAGAGCTCCTCGTCGTCGTACATACCAGCAGCTACCCGCCGATTACGTATAAATATTCATTATATTTAAATGGCGGAGAGCAGACTGCCGGTGAATTTCGCGTCGCTCGATGCGATTGCAACGCGTCTCAGGGGTCTTTGTGGATCTCTCCGGTTCGCTCTCGATCGCGGTCTGATCGGGCTCCGGGTCCCGCCGATCGACGGTCACTCGCCGTCGTCGTCTCGGGGCAGCGCGATCACCGGGACGGTCGCGTTCGTCACGAGCTTCGCCGACAGATCGCCGGAGAGGAACCGCATGAGGCGGTTCCCGTCCCGCGATCGGTAGGCGATCGCGGTCGCGCCGACCTCGTCGGCGGCGTCGAGGATCGCGCTGACCACGTCACGATCGTACGCGGTGTGGTCGCCGGCGTCGGGAAACACGGTCCGGACCGCGGCGTACGACTCCGCCGCCAGCTCCTCCGACTGCTCGACGGGCGTCTTGTCCGGGACGCCGCCGCCCTTCTCGACAACGTGTAGTGCCGTTACACGTTCCGGGGCGTACGGTTCGAGCGCCCGCGCCGTCGACAGCGCGTCCTCTTCGTTGGCGATCGGGAGGAGGACGTGACCGAGCAGGTCGGTAGCCTCGCCGTCGTCGAGTGAACTCATACGACGACGTTCGGCGTCGCGGGTTAAGAAGGTGCCCGCCCGTCACCGGTCGTCGAATCCGGCGACGAACAGCGCGAGCACCGGAACGATCTCCAACCGACCGATCCACATGAGGCCGATCATCAGCAGCTTCGTCGTGTTCGGAAGCAACTCGTAGGTTCCGAAGGGACCGAGCGGACCGAACCCCGGTCCGATGTTCCCGATCGTGGCGAGCGACGCGGCGAGCGCCTGCGTTCCGGTGAGCGACACTCCCGCGACTCGGCTCGTATCGATCTCGATGAAGACGGCCGAGAGCGCGAACAGGAGGAAATACAGCAGCGTGAACACGAAGATACCGCGGATCACGTCCTCGTCGACGACCTCTCCTCCGAGCCGGACGGGACGGACGACCTCCGGGTTCGCCGTGGTGTACAGCTCGCGGTACAGCGCCTTCGCGACGATGAGCCACCGGATCACCTTTATGCCGCCGCCGGTCGATCCCGCCGAGCCGCCGATGAACATCACGAACAGGAGGAAGAACTTGGTCTGGGTGTCCCACTCCGCGAAGTCGGCGGTCGCGAACCCGGTCGAGTTCATCAGCGACGCGATCTGAAAGGCCCCCTGTCTGAGCGCGTTCTCCCCGACGCCCTCGGTGGCCCCGCCGATCGCCGTCGCGGGCGCCCCGCCGTAGAACAGGCCGGCCGCGAGAACGGCTGTCAATCCGGTCACCAGCCCGAGGTACATGCGGAACTCGGTGTTCTTGTACATCCGCATCGGATCGTCGCGGAGCACGAACCAGAACAGCGCGAAGTTCACGCCCGCGATGACCATGAACGGGACGAACACCCACTGGACGACGGGGCTGAACGCCGCGATGCTCTCCGCTTGCGGCGAGAACCCGCCAGTCGGCAGCGTCGAGAAGCCGTGCGCGATCGCGTTGTACAGGTTCATCTCCGGCGCGAGCGGCGTGAGCCCGAGGCCGAACAGGATCGCGATGAGGGCCGCCGTGAATCCGGCGTAGATGATCCAGAGGGCCCGCGCGGTCTGGGCGATCCGCGGGGTGAGCTTCTGAAGCCCGGGGCCGGGGGCCTCCGACTTCATCAGCTCGGCGCCGTTGACCGCCAACTGCGGGAGGATCGCGACCATCAGCACGATGATCCCCATCCCGCCGAGCCACTGCGTGAGCTGACGCCACATCAACACCGCGTGCGAGTGCTGCTCGAAGCTGATCTCGGTGGTCACGGTCGCCCCCGTCGTCGTGAACCCGCTCATCGATTCGAACAGCGCGTTCATCGGGTGACCCAGCGCGGAGGCCGTTCCGTATCCCGCGATGATGTACGGGATCGCACCGACGACCGCCGCCGCGAACCACGCGAGCGAGACGACCGCGAGCGCGTCGCGGGGACCGAGGTCTGGGTCGTCGTGAAGCCGTTCCATCCCGGCGCCGATCGCGACGGCGATGATCATCGAGACGGCGAACGCGAGCGCGTCCTCGCCGTAGATCAGCCCCACGACGAGCGGAACGGCCATCGACGCCGAGAGGATCTTGACGATGGTTCCGGTGTAGCTGAACACTGCCCGGGGGTCGATCGTCCGCGTCACGGCGCCACCTCGTACATCACGATATCCGTCGTAGCTTCCCGACGCGGTAAGAAGCCGTCGATAGACGGAATCGCCCGATCGCGTATGGCGGCCTCGGTTCCGACGTCACGACGTCCAGAACGCCTTCGTGAACAGCACGAGCACCGGGATGATCTCGATCCGGCCGATCCACATTAAGACGATCATCACGGCTCGGGTGCTCATCGGGAAACTCGCGAACGTCCCGTAGGGGCCCGCGTCGCCGAAGGCGGGACCGATGTTGAGGAACGTCGTCGCCGCCGCCCCGAGCGCTTCGAACTCGTCCACCCGGAGGTTCGCTCGCTCGGCGTCGACGACGATGAACACGGCGAGCAGGAAGAAGATGATGAGCGACAGGAGGAGATACGCGTAGATGTCTCGGATCGCGCCCTCGTCGATCGATTTCCCCGAGATCCGGACCGGGCGCACCGCTTCCGGATGGATCGCGGTGTAGAGGTTCCGCCGGAACGACTTCAGCGCGACCAGCCACCGGAGCGACTTGATCGAGCAGGTGGTCGATCCCACCATCCCGCCGATGAACATCCCCATGAACAGCATGTGCTTCGCCGCGGGCGCCCACAACACGTAGTCGGTGCTTGCGTACCCCGTGGTCGTCACGATCGACGTGACGTTGAACACGGCGTGGCGTATCGTCCCCTCGGCGCCGAAGTTGGTACCCGGATCGAGGAAGAGGCCGACGGCGACGATCGTCGCGAGCGTCCCCATCACGCCGAGGTAGAAGTGGAACTCCTCGTTCCGGAGGAGTCGCATCGGCTCCCCGTTGATGGCGAAGTAGATGAGGACGAAGCTGGTCGAGCCGATCACCATGAACGGGACGACCGCCCACTGAATGATCGGATGGAACGCGCCGACGCTCAGCGGCTCCGGTGAGAACCCGGCGGTCGCGACCGACGTGAACGCGTGTGCCACCGCGTTGTACAGGTCCATCTGCGGGTCGAACGCGAGCCCGAGCAGGAAGTAGACGACGACCGCGAGCCCCGTGAGCCCGAAGTAGATTCCCCAGATGAGCTGCGCCGTCTGCGAGATCTTCGGCGTGAGCTTGTTGACGTCCTGCGTCTGCGACTCGGTCTCCATGAGCTGTGCCCCACCGACGCCGACTTCGGAGAGCACCGCGGTCGCGAGAATGAGAATACCGAGCCCCCCGAGCCACTGGATCACCTGCCGCCACATCATGACGGACCGGGAGTGGATCGAGAACTCCTCCAGCACGGTCGCCCCGGTGGTGGTGAGCCCGCTCATCGACTCGAACATGGCATTCACCGGGTGTGCAACCGTCCCGACGCCAGCGACCACGAACGGGATCGCACCGATTGCGGCGACGAGGAACCAGATCAGCGCCACCGCGAGGAACGCCTCACGCGGCCCGAGGTCCACCGACGGGTCCTGCACCCGCCGGAACGCCGCCCCGAGCGCGAGCGAGACCGCGATCGCCGCGAGGAACGGCAGCGGCGACTCGCCGTAGTAGATCGCGATCAGCAGCGGGAACGCCAGGGGGACGGGAAGGGCTGCGAGGACGTCGCCGGTGAGTCCAACGCTCGCCTGCCAGCCGACCCGGATCCTCGTGTTCGTGGGCATCTCACGCCATCGACGTGATCGCGCCCACGGAGTCGGACTCCACGAGCAGGATCACGTGGTCACCGGCTTGGAGCACGGTGTCTCCGCGGGGGGTGACCAGTTTGTGATCGCGGGTGATGGCGCCGATGACGAACCGCGCGTCGGTATCGGCGACGATCTCCGAGATCGGTCGGCCGGTGAGCCCGCACCCCTCCGTGAGTTCGAGTTCGAGGACCTCGGCCTGATCGTTTTCGAGCACGGCAATGTTCTCGGCGACGCTCTCGTAGGTGAACCGCGTGATCTCCTCGGCGGTCACGGTGCGGGGGTTGATCGCGATATCGATCCCGATCTCCTCGAAGACGGTGACGTAGTCGGGGCTGTCCACGACCGCGATAACGCGGTCGACCCCGAGCCGTTTGGCGAGCACGGAGACGAGCAGGTTCTTCTCGTCGGACTGGAGCGCGGTGACGAGAATGTCCGCGTCGTCGACATGCTCGCGGGAGAGAAACTCGGTGTCCGTGGCGTCGTGTTCCATCACGACCGTATTCGGGAGATTCTCCGCGAGCCACCGCGCGCGGTCGGTCTCCCGCTCTATCAGCCGCGGCTTGAAGTCGCGTTCTTCGAGTAGTCGGGCGGTCTGATACCCGATCTCGGTCCCACCGACGACGACGATCTCGTCGGCGCGACCGGGGGTCGTATCGGGCGCGACGTCGGTCGCGAACGCTTGGACGCTCTCCGGACTCCCGATCACCACCGCGCGATCGCCGGCCTCGATACCGGTATCCCCGCGCGGGATCGTCATCTCGCCGTCGCGGAACAGTCCCACGAAGGTGAGCGACTCGAAGCGATCGGCTTCCAAGACCGTCTGTCCCGCAACCGGACTCTCTTCGTCGATTTCGAACTCGGCCATCTGGACGAGCCCGCTGGCGAAGGGGTCGACGTCGATCGCGGCCGGCAGACCGATGACCCGAACGATGTTCTCGGCAGTCAACAGATCGGTACACACCATGAAGTCGACACCGAAGGCGCCCTCACTCCCCTCCCACGTCCGGAGGAAGTCCGTGCTCTTCACGCGGGCGATCGTGAACCCGTCACCGAGCGTTTTCGCGGTCCCGCACGCGACGAGGTTCGTCTGGTCGTTGTCCGTGCAGGCGATGACCATGTCCGCGCGGCCGACATTGGCAGCGGTCTGGATCTCCGAGGCGGTCCCGTCGCCGGCGATCGTGAGCACGTCGAGCTCGTACTTGAGCTGGTCCGCGCGGTCCGGATCGACATCGATGACGACGACCTCGTGGTCCGAGGCGAGGCTCGCAGCGATGCTCGTCCCGACCTCGCCGGCCCCGATGATGACCACATGCATGGGGACAACGAGATACCCGACCCTCAAGTTCGTTACTATCGATGTTGTCGCGAGTTCAGCGGCGTCGGCCTACGAGTCTCCGCCGACGCCGGCCTCCGCCATCGCACTGAACGACGAGGGCTCAGCCCACTCGTTCCGCCCCGAGACGGTGCGCTGCGGGAACGGGATCGAGATACCTTCCTCGTCGAACCGCTCCTTAACGGCCTTCACGTAGTCAGCGCGCGCCTTCACGAAGTCGGCCCGTGAGGGGTCGTCGATCCAGATCCGCGACTGGAGCCCGACGTACGAGTCGGCAAGCTCGGTCAGCCGCACCGAGGGAGCGGGATCGTCCAAGATCGCGTCGCTGCGCTCGGCCTCCTCGACGATGATCTCGGTCGCTTTGTCCACGTCGTCCTCGTAGTCGATCCCAAAGACGAACTTCAGGCGCAGCGTCTTCTTCGCGACGGGGTTTTTCACCACATCGCTCGTCAGGGTGTGGTTCGGCACCGTGAGCAGTTCGTTGTCGAACGTGCGCACGCGAGTGACTCGGAAGGAGATGTCCTCCACGACCCCCGAGTTCCCCTGCCACTCGATCCAGTCGCCGATGCGGAACGGCCTGTCCGTATAAATAAAGACGCCCGCGACGAAGTTCTTGATCACGTCCTGGAGCGCGAAGCCGATCGCGAGCGTCGCCGCGGCGGCGATCGTCGCCAGCGAGCGCAGGAACCCCTGATACCCCGCCGCGCCGAACGCGGCCGTGACGCCCGCGAACAACACGAGGAACGCGACGATCTTCTGGAGCGGGCGCCGCGCGTGCTCGTCGAGACCCTGCCTGTCGAAGAGTCGTCCGACAAGCGGTGCGATCGCCGCCTTATAAAGCACGTATGTCGCGACGACGACGACGAGGAAGATCGCGGCGTCGACGACGAGACCGGTCAGCGGGCCGAGGAACGGTTCCAGCGTGCCCGCGACTGCGACGGTTCCGAGCGTCCCTGCGTGGGCTCCCATCAGTGCAGCACCGCCGTGTTTCCGCGCGTTTCGATCAGGTCGGCATTGACGGCGTCGGCGAGTTCCGCGGCGAGCTCGTCGGTCGTGGTTCCGCCCCGGGCCGCTCGGAGGAACTTCACCTTCACGAGCTTGGCGTCGGCGAGCTGGTCGGCCGTTTCGTCGATGACCGAGTCGATGCCGTGTTTCCCGACCCAGACGGTGACGTCGAGGTCGTGCGCCTCCTTGCGAAGCTGTTGGTCGCTCATACACGGTGGAGTCGGCCGCGCGCATTGAAGCTTGAGGTTCGCGGGTCGGCTGAGAGGGGTTGCGGCCCACGAAAGGGAGCAGGGGTGATCCGGGTCGCTCTGTCTCGGGTCAGCGCTCGCGCTCGATGTCGCGCTCCGAGTCCGGTCTGTGCCGGCGGCTCCGTTCGACGAACTCCGCCGCGTCTTCCGGCGTCTCCGTCTCTAACAGCCGATCGAGCTTCTGCTCGAACTGCGTATCGGTGAGCTCGCCGTTCGCGTACCGAGTTCGGAGTCGATCGAGCGCGTCCTGCACCTGCTCAGGCCCTTCCTCGACCTCGGTCTGGCCGGGCGATTCGCGCTTGACCTTCTCGACCCGCTCCTCGTCCTCGTCGAACAGCATCGCGACTACCGGCACGATCACGATGTAGCCGAACAGCATGAACGGCAGCCACCAGCCGAAGTCGAGCAGCAGCGCCGCAAGCCACGTCCCCGTCACCACCGTCGCGGCGATGCCGCTTGCGTTCTGTCTGAACTGCTGTGTTGAATAGGTGCTGAGTCACGGTTACAGCGGTTCACACAGTGGTTCTATGTTGGTGATGGCGAACATCAAGACGATTTCACGGAACTGTCGATACCAGCCCAGCGCTCGCACGGCGTCGC
>Ga0208772_100022_pt1 | contig 132667 bp, 126 predicted proteins | sample AntDeeMetVIREN14_FD_184782 | JGI IMG/M metagenome (GOLD analysis project Ga0208772, IMG submission 184782) | Saline lake microbial communities from Deep Lake, Antarctica, in enrichment culture - Antarctic Deep Lake Metagenome VIREN14 (SPAdes)... ... | reverse complement strand
TGCGTCGGGAGTTCGTGGCCAATGTATCGCATGAGTTAAAGACGCCATTGACGGTACTGCAGGGCTACCTGGAAATGATGGACGACCCACAACAGACGCCTCCTGTCATGTTGAAAAAAGCCGTTGAAAACATGAATGCACAAAGTACTCGCATGTCTAATCTGGTTGATCAGTTGCTGACGTTGTCACGCATGGAAACCACCAGTGACGACGTATTCGACCATGAAGTGGATATGCCGGCTATGCTTGAACAGTTGCAGGCTGAAGCCAAACGTTTAAATGAAGCGAAGCAGCATACTATTGAGTTCCAGGTGGCTCCTGTCCGAATTTACGGTAAAGAAAACCTTCTGCGCAGTGCCATGCAGAACCTGATAACCAATGCTATTTATTACACGCCAGAGGGCGGGAACATTACGGTTTCGTGGAAACGAGTGGCGGGTGGTGCGGAGTTCAGTGTCACGGACAATGGTAAAGGTATACCCGCTGAACATCTTCCCCGTCTAACCGAACGTTTTTACCGGGTTGAGGACGATCGTAACAGTGCCAGTGGCGGAACCGGGCTGGGTCTCTCTATTGTTAAGCATGCAATAGAGCATCATAACTCACAGCTGGATATTAATAGTTCACTAGAAAAAGGCAGTCGCTTTTCATTTCGCATTCCGAGCGGACTTTTAGTGAATTAGTCATAAATTTTTCACATTGTCATAAAGCTGTCACATAAGCGTCTTAAACTGGCCATAATTCGAAAACAGTTCAATAACCCTTAGAGGTGAATACACTATGTTTCAATCTACTTTGAACAAGACATTAACAGGCTTAGTTGTTGCAGGATCACTGGCATTCAGCACATTGGCAGCGGCAACTGACGATTTACCTGAATACGAAAAAGTCAGTGGTTTGTCCGGCAACTTATCGTCAGTGGGTTCTGACACCCTGGCCAATATGGTGACCTTCTGGAGTGAAGAGTTTAAGCGTAACTACCCAAGCGTAAACATTCAGGTGCAGGCGGCAGGTTCTTCAACGGCTCCACCGGCTTTAACTGAAGGCACGTCAAACTTTGGTCCTATGAGCCGCGCAATGAAATCAAAAGAAATCGAGTCTTTTGAAAAGCGTCATGGTTACAAACCTACGCCAGTGCGTGTTGCTATCGATGCTTTGGCCGTTTTTGTGCATAAAGACAACCCAATTGAAGGTCTGACAATTCCGGAAGTTGATGCAATATTTTCCTCAACGCGCAAATGTGGCCTGAACGAGCAGGTTAATCGCTGGGGTGACCTGGGCATGGAAGGTGAGTGGACCAACCGCGATTTGCAGCTTTACGGTCGTAACTCAGTATCAGGTACTTATGGTTACTTTAAAGAAATTGGCCTGTGTGACGGCGACTTCCGCTCGAACGTGAATGAACAGCCCGGTTCAGCGTCGGTTGTGCAGTCAGTTTCAACCTCAATTAATGCTATTGGTTATTCTGGCATCGGCTATGTGACCTCAGGTGTTAAAGCGGTGCCTATCGCAAAAGCCGAGGGTCAGGAGTTTATCGGCGCAACTGCTGAGAATGCGTTGGCAGGCCAATATCCATTAGCTCGCTTCCTTTACATTTACGTGAACAAGCATCCGACGAAACCTTTAGGTAAAGCGGAAGGTGAGTTTCTGCGCATGATCCTGTCAAAAACAGGTCAGGATATTGTTAATAAAGACGGTTACATTGGACTGCCTAAAGCGGTTGTTGAAGCTGAATTGAAAAAGCTTGGCTTAGATTAATTTGTCCCTGAGACTGCTTTGCCGGTAGCTTGCTACCGGCTTTTTTATAACTATTACTGCATTATTAAGAAAATATGACAGTGGTGTAACAATACTGTCATATTTTTCAACTAAACTATTTGCAGAATTTTAGTAACGCGTATTCAAACCTGAGGTTTCTGATGGCATCACTGTCAGCTCAACAATTAGCCGCCAACCGGGGACGACTATTTAAAGATCGTGCCGCTCGTTATGGTGTCACTTTAGGTGGCATTATGGTGTTGGTGGCGCTGTTGCTTATCTTTTTCTATCTGCTTTATGTTGTTCAGCCTATTTTCGAGTCGGTTTCCTTAAAAGAGGAACAAAGTTTTTCATTGCCAAACAGTGATGATGTAGAAGCACTGGGCATGGAGGAGCAGGCCGAAATTGGTTACCGTCTCATGAAATCGGGGAAGTTTGAGTTCTTCGCGCTGGCCGATAAATCTATCGTTAAGCGTAAGGCCGGCGATATCATCGACTCAAAAGAAGTGGTTTCTGATGACAAAATAACGAGCTTTGCCAGCACTCTGCCGGTTAACAAGCAGTATGCATACGGCCTGAACGACGGTACAGCGATGGTGGTTCAGCCTAAGTTTAAAGTGTCTTTTGCTGAAGACCCTCAGACAGGCGCACTTGAGCGTACGATAACGCCGCGTGTGGAGGTATTGAATAATGGTGAACCATTAGTTGTCGATGAAAGTGGTCAGGCTTTAGAAAAACTGGCTTACGAGAGCGATGGTGACACTATGATGTTTGCCGCTGTGCAGGGCGGCAATAATCTGCTTATTACCAAGTACGCAGCAGAAGAAAACTTTATGACTGGCGAAACGACATTAAAGCCGGTTTTTCATAAAGTGACACTAAACGGTACTATCGATGACTTAATTGTCACCCCGGACTTACGCCAGGTTATGGCGCGTCGCGGTAACCGAATTCATGTATTCGATGTCGGAATTTCAGGTCAGGTAAGTGAGCGTGAATTAATGCTGGTTAATGCGCGTGAGCAGGGTAATGCCACGGGTCTTTATTTACTGGCCGGGGCAAGTTCTATTTTGGTGACTCATGATACCGGGCTGGTAACACAGTGGTTCCAGGTATCGACAGATAAAGGTCGGCAATATCAATATATTCGCTCATTTGATGCTGGCTCACCGGTTAAAGACGTTGAAGTTGAATATTATCGACGTACTTTTTACACCGTTTCAGAAAACGGACAGCTGGGTATATTCTATACCACGTCAGAGGCGGACCTGTACCGAGGCAACCCTCTTGATTCCAGCTTAGAGCACGTCATGGTCGACCCGCGTGCCAACTACCTCATCATGCAAAGTGGTGATCGCTTCAGTGTGTTTGATATTAAGAACGAACATCCTGAGGTGACCTGGAGCGCTATGTGGCAGGAGGTCTGGTATGAGGGGTACCCTGAGCCCGACTACACCTGGCAGTCGACCTCTGGTTCCGATGACTTTGAGTCTAAATACAGTTTGGTTCCCATTGCTTTTGGTACCATCAAGGCAGCAGCGTATGCCATGCTGTTTGCTGTGCCTATTGGTTTGGCCGCTGCTGTTTATACGGCGTACTTTATGTCTCCGTCGGTGCGTAAATACGTCAAGCCGACCGTTGAAATTATGGAAGCCTTACCGACGGTTATTCTCGGCTTTTTGGCCGGACTTTGGCTGGCGCCAATAATTGAGAGGTATCTTCCGGGTCTGATAGCCGTGCTTCTGCTGGTTCCGGCAGCAATAATACTGACTGCATTCTTATGGTCGAGGTTACCTTCCCATATTCGTAACACCGTTACCGATGGACGAGCCGCTTTGCTGCTCATACCTATTGTCATTCTGGTCGGTTGGTTATCGTTTGGCCTTAGCCCCTGGGTTGAGCAAGTGTTGTTCGATGGCAATGTGCGTGGTTATTTAACCAATGAACTGGGTATTACCTTCGACCAGCGTAATTCCCTGGTTGTTGGTATTGCGATGGGCTTTGCGGTTATCCCGACCATTTTCTCAATTGCAGAGGATGCGGTGTTCAGTGTGCCCAAGCATTTGTCCAATGGCTCGTTGGCTCTGGGTGCTACACCATGGCAGACGTTAACAAAAGTGGTGCTGCTAACCGCCAGTCCGGGAATTTTCTCAGCGGTTATGATGGGGCTGGGACGCGCCGTAGGCGAGACAATGATTGTACTGATGGCAACCGGTAACACACCCATCATGGACTGGAACATTTTTGAAGGTATGCGCACCTTGTCTGCAAACATTGCGGTCGAGATGCCGGAGTCGGAGGTTGGCAGTTCACACTACCGCATCTTGTTCCTGGCAGCCTTTGTGCTGTTCGTATTTACCTTTTTCTTTAACACCATTGCTGAATTTGTTCGCCAACGTCTGCGCGACAAATACAGCTCGATGTAATTCCGGAACAGAGGTTTAATTCAATGAATACATGGTTTAAGTCCGGAAAGCCCTGGATCTGGTTAACCGCCGGCTCAGTTAGCATCAGCTTAATAGCGGTTATCGGGCTGGTATTAATGATTGGCTGGCGTGGATTGTCGTTTTTCTGGCCCGCCGCCATTCATGAAATGTCTATTGAACAGGCTGACGGTTCAACACGCACGCTCATTGGTGAAATCTATGAGAGCGAGTCAGTTCCAACGTCACGAATCAGTAACTCGGGCACCATCATGGATGGTTACGAAGAAGAGGAAGTGACTCGTTACCTGATGAAAATTGGTAACCGTGAGTACGTACCTCTGGATTTTGCCTGGGTGCTTGGTCCTGCCATTCGCTCCGATGAAGCGCCGGCTGGTCTGGCGGTTATTGAACGTACCAAAGATGGTAATTTCTACGGTTATCCAGTTGCTGTCGAGCAGGCAGGGGAACGTGTTGCAACGCATGGCGATTTGCGAGATGAATTGTTTAAGCGGGTTGAGCGCGCAGTCGAGCTGAATGAACAGGCTATGGCGCTACAAGAAGGTGAAATTGGTGCTATTAACTATGAGTTAACGCAATTGAACCTGCAACGCCGTGGCCTTGAGCTTAGCGGCAACTTGACTGAAGAAGCAATAAACGACATTGAGCGGCGTCGCGAAGAGCTTCAGGCCGAGTACCTGGAATACGAGAAAGAACTTTTTGCACTGCGTGACGAAGCCGGTCGCGACTCTTTAATTATGCGGGATATGCGCGGCGAAGAAGTCAAAGTACCTATGTACCGCGTACTGGATGTGAACTTCCCTAACGATATGGGCTTTTTCTCAAAGCTTGGGCATTTTTTCCAGCAAATTGGTAAATTTGTTTCTGAACCGCCCAGGGAAGCTAATACCGAAGGTGGGGTGTTCCCGGCCATTTTCGGCACGGTATTTATGGTGCTGTTAATGTCCGTTATTGTCGCTCCGTTTGGTGTTATTGCGGCCGTCTATTTACATGAATACGCGGGCAAAAATGCGGTCACTAAATTAATCCGTATTGCTGTCATTAACCTTGCCGGGGTACCGTCGATTGTTTATGGCGTATTTGGTTTAGGCTTCTTTGTTTATATGGTGGGTGGGAGTCTCGACCAGATTTTCTACCCCGAAGCCTTACCGAATCCGACTTTTGGTACGCCGGGTGTTTTATGGTCTGCCGTTACTCTGGCTATATTGACATTGCCCGTGGTGATTGTTGCGACCGAGGAAGGACTTTCGCGCATTCCACCGGCGTTACGTGAAGGCAGCTTGTCGTTGGGCGCAACGAAATGGGAAACCATTTGGCGCATTGTTCTGCCTATGGCATCACCGGCTATTATGACGGGTTTGATTCTCGCGGTTGCAAGGGCGGCAGGTGAGGTTGCGCCACTGATGCTGGTTGGTGTGGTTAAATCTGCACCGATGCTGCCGGTGGACGGGAACTTCCCTTACTTCCATCTGGACAGAAAATTTATGCACCTGGGCTTCCACATTTACGATGTTGGTTTCCAGAGTCCAAACGTTGAAGCGGCCAGGCCGCTGGTTTACGCCACGTCATTCTTGCTGATCACCATTATTGTTGGCTTGAATTTAACAGCGATTGGTGTGCGTAACCATTTACGTGAAAAATACCGCTCACTTGAGCACTAATGTTGAACACGACAGTTGAACACGAAAGTTTTGATGAATTAGCGAAAAGGTCTGAACTTATGATTTCGGTAAACCCGAGTACAAGCAACTTAGAAAAGCTGGACTTACACAACTTGCCAGCAGAACAGACTGCTTTAGATATTAAAAACTTGAATCTTTACTACGGTCAAGATCAGGCGTTACACGATATTTCTATGCGCATTCCCAATAACCGCGTAACCGCGTTTATCGGGCCATCGGGCTGCGGTAAATCAACACTGTTACGTTGTATTAATCGCATGAACGATTTGGTAGAGATTTGCCATATTGACGGCCAGATTGATATGCACGGTCACAATATTTACGACAAGAACGTCGATGTTGCGGCTTTGCGTCGCCGTGTGGGCATGGTATTTCAGCGTCCGAACCCCTTCCCTAAATCCATTTATGAAAACGTGGTTTATGGTTTGCGTTTGCAGGGCGTGAAAGATAAGCGGGTATTGGATGAGGCGGTAGAAACCTCGCTTCGTGGTGCGGCGTTATGGGATGAGGTTAAAGACCGTTTAAACGCCAGTGCGTTCAGTTTGTCCGGCGGTCAGCAACAACGTGTGGTTATCGCGCGTTCTATTGCCATTGAACCTGAAATTTTGTTGCTGGATGAGCCAACCTCTGCGTTGGATCCTATTTCAACACTGACCATTGAAGAGCTGATTACTGAGCTGAAGGAAAAGTATACCGTTGTTATTGTTACGCATAACATGCAACAGGCGGCGCGCGTATCAGACCAGACCGCGTTTTTGTATATGGGTAAATTGATTGAGTATGCCGATACGGATACTTTATTTACTACCCCGTCTGAAAAACAGACAGAAGATTATATTACTGGTCGTTACGGTTAAGGAGCGAGTCATGGATAAGATGAATATGGGTAAGCACATTTCCGGTAAGTTTAATGACGAACTGGAAGCTGTGCGTAACCGTGTGTTAAGCATGGGCGGATTGGTTGAAAAGCAATTGCAGGATTCACTTCTGGCAATTCAGAAGGGTGACATCGATTTGGCAGAGAAAGTCCTGACCAGTGACCATAAAGTGAACAAGCTCGAAGTGCAGATTGATGAAGAATGTGTGCACATTATTGCTAAACGCCAACCAACCGCCAGCGATCTGCGTTTAGTCATTGCCATTATCAAAACCATTGCTGACTTAGAGCGTATTGGTGACGAAGCAGAGCGTATCGCAAAAGTCGCTAAGGAAAGTTTCAGTAACGACCAACAACAACTGTTAGTCAGTCTTGAAAACCTGGGGCAACACGTATTAAGCATGCTGCGTAATGTGCTGGATGCTTTCGCCCGTATGGACCTGGAGTCCGCTTATAATGTGCACCAGCAGGACGAGCAGGCTGACCGTCAGTACGAAGCGCTGACACGTCAGTTAATGACATACATGATGGAAGACTCGCGCTCTATTCCAAAAATTATGAATGTGCTTTGGTCCGCACGTTCTTTAGAGCGTATTGGTGACCGTTGTCAGAACATTGCCGAATACATTATCTTTTTTGTGAAAGGCAAAGACGTGCGCCATGTCTCACCAGAGAGCATGGAACGCACGGTTATGGGCAAAAAAGACTAGAATAAGCGCCGGGCACGAATAGTGCCCGGAATGTCTTTCAGTTGTTGCAGTATATTGGCGCCATTGTCGCCGTCAATATCCATCACCACGTAGCCCACACTTTCATCGGTCTGTAAGTACTGACCTGCCACGTTAATTTCATTGTCGCTAATAATGCGGTTAATGGCGTTTAGCATACCCGGCTGGTTTTTATGAATATGCAGCAGGCGCTGTGCCGTTGCGTGTGTTGGCAAGCTCACCTCAGGGAAGTTCACGGCAGACAGGGTAGAGCCGTTATCCGAATAACGCACCAGCTTTCCGGCCACTTCAACGCCAATATTTTCCTGAGCTTCTAAGGTTGATCCGCCAATGTGTGGTGTTAACAGACAGTTCTTCAAGCCACGCAGAGGCGACATAAACTCGTCGTTATTACCTTTAGGTTCAACCGGAAATACATCAATTGCCGCACCAGCCAGATGTCTTGACGACAGAGCTTCAGCCAGGGCGTCAATGTCCACTACCGTTCCGCGCGACGCGTTAATGAGCAGGCTGCCCGGCTTCATACGTTCAATTTGACGACGGCCCATCATCCACTGAGTTTGTTCGGTTTCCGGTACGTGCAGAGTGACAATATCGGCTTGCGTGAGTAAATCATCCAAAGTGGGAACCGACTGGGCGTTACCCATAGGCAGTTTGTCTTCAACGTCGTAGTAGCGAATGTGCATGCCCAGTTGTTCGGCTAAAACACTCAACTGGCTGCCAATATGACCGTAGCCGACAATGCCCAGTATTTTTCCGCGCGCCTCAAAAGACTGCTTAGCCGATTTTAGCCAGCCACCTTCGTGGGCTACGGCATTTTTTTCCGGAATACCGCGTAGCAGCATAATAATTTCTGCTAAAACCAGCTCGGCAACACTGCGGGTGTTTGAAAAGGGCGCGTTGAAGACAACCACACCGTGTCGCTTGGCCGCGTCTAAGTCAATTTGATTGGTGCCTATGCAAAAGCAGCCAACCGCAATGAGTTTGTCGGCAGCGGCAAATACGCGTTCATTCAACTGGCTGCGTGAGCGAATACCAAGAATGTGAGCATCTTTAACTTTTTCGCAGAGTTCATCTTCGTTCAGAGAGGTTTGCAGTATTTCCAGGTTATGATAGCCGTGGTGACGAAATAGCTGGATGGCACTGTCATGAACCCCTTCCAGCAACAAAACTTTGATTTTGTCTTTTGCTAATGAGGTTTGCATCAGCCACTCACCTTCAGAGTCTGAACCCCGTCTTCACGGGCAATAAGCGCCACATCCGCACCACGCTGGGCAAAGAGGCCGTTAGTGACTACGCCGACAATGTTGTTCAGTTGAGCTTCAAGCTTCATGGGCTCCATGATGTCAAAATTGTGCACGTCGAGGATCCAGTTGCCGTTGTCGGTGGTAAAACCCTGGCGCCAGACCGGGTCGCCGCCAAGTTTTACAATTTCGCGGGCAACGTATGAACGCGCCATAGGAATGACTTCAACCGGCAGCGGGAATTGACCTAAACGGCCAACCATTTTGGTTTCATCAGCGACACAGACGAACTTTTTAGCGACTGCGGCTATAATTTTTTCACGGGTCAGCGCTCCGCCCCCGCCTTTAATCATTTGGCCATGCTCATTAATTTCATCAGCACCGTCTACATAAACGGGAACATCGGCAACGGAGTTCAGTTCAAACACTTCAATACCATGAGCCTTCAGGCGCTCGGTAGAGGCCTCAGAGCTTGAAACAGCCCCTTCAATGTCATGCTTTCGCTCGGCTAACGCATCGATAAAAAAGTTTACGGTTGAGCCGGTACCGACTCCGACGACAGTGCCGTCTTCAATGTATTGCATAGCAGCTTCTGCTGCCGCTTTTTTTAGTGCATCAGCGTTGCCTGACATGAGCGTTTCTCCGTGTTTGTTCTTTAAGCTCAGTATAGGGAATTTGTTGTTTTTTATCGATCTTTCTTTTACTTCAAAAGCGCCAGTGTTCTTCTGGTGTAATGATTTCCGGCAGTGGAATATCCCAACTCTCTACCGGTATTTTTTCAACCTGTTGTTCGTTATAGCTTAATCCAATGGGCGATAAGTTGGGTCTATTCCCATTATGCCATTGAGCTAATGTCCGGTCGTAATAACCGCCGCCCATGCCTAACCGATTTCCCTGACTGTCGAAGCCGACCAGAGGCATCAGCAGTATCTGAATATTGGACAACGGCACTACGTTTTGGACATTCAGTTCGGGTTCAGCAATACCGTACTTGTTGGTTGTCATTGGCGTATCCGGGGCATAGTGTAAAAACAGTAAATGACCTTTAGCAAAAGGGTGAAGCACGGGTAAAACGGTATTAAAGCCTGACTGCCACAGCTTTTGAATAATGGCTGAGGTTGGTAACTCGCCGGAAAAGCTTTTATACACGGCAACGGTGGTCTGCTGAGGGACCAGGTTGCTCAGACGTTGCTCCAGTTTGTCAGCAACCAGACGTGCCGCTTCGCTCTGCTGTTCGGCGGTTAAATTGCGGCGAATTTGCTGTAACTTGCGTCGGAGGTCCTGTCGAGTCATGCTAGAGTCTGCTTAATGATAACCGCTGAGTAATTGCCAGAGGATAACCGATGAAAACAATAAAAACGATAGCTTTAGCCATGGTAGCGATGGCTTTTACGGTTGCAGCCCATGCTGTACAGGCTCCCCCGAAAGCGCCGGAGCGTGATCGCGGTGAAGGTCCGTACGAGCGCCTGATATTACGGGGCGGAACACTAATTAATGGCGAAGGCGCACCACCAATTGGTCCGGTAGACATCGTAATTGAAGACGATCGTATCGTGAATATTGTCAGTGTTGGGAATCCGGGAGTACCCGTTAAGCCCGAAGGGCGTCCTGAAGCTGAAGCAGGTGATAAAGAGCTGGATGTCAGCGGCCAGTACATCTTGCCCGGCTTTGTTGATATGCATGCGCATATTGGCGGCTCCGCAAAAGGTATTCCGGCGGAGTATGTATTGAAGTTATGGCTGGCTCACGGTATTACAACCATTCGCGAACCCGGCAGTTTTAACGGCCTGGACTGGGTTCAGTGGCACGAAGAGCGCGCTGTTGATAATCGCATTACGTCGCCGCGAATCATTCCTTATGTCGGTTTTGGGCAAGGCTGGGATAAGCCAATTTATAACGGCGAGCAGGCGCGTGAATGGGTTCGCTACATTAAAGATGAGGGAGCGAAAGGTATTAAGTTCTTCGGTGCTTCACGCAAAGTTATGGAAGCAGCACTGGACGAAGCCAACAAGCAGGGCTTAGGCACTATGATGCACCACGCTCAACTGAATGTAATGTCGATGAATGCACTGGATTCCGCTCGTCTGGGTTTAACCTCTATGGAGCATTGGTATGGTTTGCCGGAAGCTCTGTTTGAAGAGCGCCGCGTGCAGGACTACCCTGCAGGTTATAATTACAATAATGAGCAAAACCGCTTTGAAGAGGCTGGCCGCTTATGGAAGCAGGCCGCGGAGCCAGGTTCAGAGAAATGGAATTCAGTGCGCAATGAACTGATTGAACTGGACTTCACGATTAACCCCACCTTAACCATATACGAAGCGTCGCGTGACTTAATGCGTGAACGTCAGGCCATTTGGCACGACGAATATACCTTGCCGCGGTTGTGGGAGTTTTTCGAGCCAAGCCGCTACGCTCACGGCTCTTATTGGTTCGACTGGACGACCGACAATGAAATTGCCTGGAAAAAGAATTACCAGAAATGGATGGCGTTCTTAAAGGACTTCCACTCCAACGGCGGCAGAATTACCGTTGGTTCTGATGCTGGCTACATTTATAAAATTTATGGCTTTGGTTACATTCGCGAGCTGGAGTTACTGCGTGAAGCCGGCTTGAATGCGTTAGAGGTGATTCACGCTGCCAGCCTGGCCGGTGCCGAGGCATTGAATATGGAAGACGACATTGGCTCTGTGGCTATCGGTAAAAAAGCCGACATGGTTATTGTGAACGAAAACCCCATGGATAACTTTAAAGTGCTGTACGGTACGGGGCACTTCAAGCTGGACGATAACAACCAGCCGATGCGCACCGAAGGCATTCAGTACACCATTAAAGACGGTGTCATTTTTGATGCACAACAATTGCTTGAGGACGTTAAAGCCATTGTTGCTGATGAAAAGGCGGAGCGCCAATAGTAAGGGTGGTTTCCCAAGGTGCCGCTGCTGGCTGTAGCCCTTGAACCCATTGGTTCAAGGCGGGGAGCAAATGGTATCTGCCGTAGGCTTCCCGGTTCATGCCGGGCTTGCACATGGCAGGCCAGTGATCCCCTTTTAATACAAGCATCGGCTCAGGGACATAAGCCTGCTGGCAAACACCCCAGGAAACCGCAAAAGGGTTACAGTGTTGCTTTAGGTTAACCGTTAACGATTACGTTGTGAGCGTTGCTCACTCATAGCCTGTTCAATGGTTGCCTGAAGCAACTGAATTTTCTCTTCAAGCTTAGCTGTTTTTGCAGATTGTTCATTTTGATCCTGAATCCATTCATGACATAAATTCAGGGCTGTCATAACAGCAATTTGTTCGACGTTCGTCAGTTGCGTTCGCTCTTTGGTCTCTATCAACCGTTCGTTAAGCGTTTCTGCCGCTTGCTGTAACGCGCTTTCCTGCCCGACAGGGCAAGCGACCTTATAATTACGCTCCAGCAATTTTATATCCATGGTTTTCGCGGCCATTCAAAAGACTCCTTGCAACTGACTCAACAGCTTTGATAACTGCATTATGGCATGAGCCACCGGTGTTTGTCAGCTAGCGATTATGTAAAGCCAGTGTTAGGATTAAGGCATGATAAATCAAGGGCAGAATGTAATGTCGACACGTTTTAATTATGATCGCTTAGTGGAACTTTATGCACAATACGATATGACACCCAGTGCGTCAGAAGTGCAGGGGATGCTAACGGGATTATTAGCCACCGGCAGTGACGCTAAAAGTAACGATTTAATGACCTTAATGTCAGACCTGGCTTACGACGGGCAGGGCTTGCCCGTTGAGCTGGAGAACTTGCTGCAACAGCAGGCCGAAGAAATTGAGCACTCGCTGGGCGACGAAGATTTAGGCTACCGTTTGTTATTACCTGAAGACACTGCGCCGTTGTCTGACCGCTTGAGCGCACTGGCTGGCTGGGTCAATGCCTTTTTAGTGGGCTACGGTGTTAACCAGGAAAATATGACCAACTTAAGTGGCGACTTAAAAGAAGCCATTGAGGACATGGTCGAGCTGGCGAAAATTGAATTTACCGATGACGGTGATGAGGAAGAAGAACGAGCCTACACCGAAATTGTCGAGTATCTGCGTGTTTCAGCCATGATGTGCTATGCCGAACTCGGCCGTAATGAGCTACCGGCAAACCAGCCACCCAAAATTCTGCATTAATTACTGACGGAGTAGAGGTCGTTGATGAGAAACGTTATTCCTCAGGATGAATTTAAACAGCGCCGACGCAAGCTGCTGGAGTCTTTGCCGCCGCACTCGGTGGCACTGGTGGCTGCTAACAGTGAAGTTACGCGCAGCAATGATACCGAGTACCCTTTTCGCCAAAACAGCGACTTTTTCTATTTAACCGGCTTTAATGAGCCTGACGCCGTGTTGCTGCTGATTAACGACGGTAACTCGCGTAGCGTTTTATTCTGCCAGGACAAAGACCCTAAGCACGAGGTTTGGCATGGGCTGCGTTTAGGCTATACCAATGCTGTTGAAGCGCTAGCCGTTGACAGCGCGGAAGATCTCGACACCTTGCCGGAACGTTTACCTGAATTGCTGGAGGGTATTGAATCGGTTTTCTACCCCATGGGTGAAGACTCGGTGATGGCTGAACTAGTGAGCGAAGCGCGCGATGAAGTCAGTGTGAAAGCAAGGCGAAGCGGTAAATTAGCGCCTCAAAGTTTGTCTGACTTGAGGCCTCAACTGGACGCCATGCGCCTTATTAAGTCCGCCAATGAAGTGGCCGTGATGAAAGAAGCCGCTCGAATTAGCTCGGGGGCATTCCGCCGCATCATGCGCTTTGTCGAAGCGGGCAAGCACGAGTATCAGGTAGCGGCAGAGCTGCACCATGAATTTGCCATGAATGGCGCACTGCACCCGGCTTACGGTATTATCAGCGGTGGTGGCGCCAATGCCTGCGTTCTGCATTACACGGACAATAAGGACGAGCTGCAAAATGACGACTTGCTGCTGGTGGACGCCGGCGCGGAGTATCAAGGTTACGCTGCCGACATTACCCGTACTTTCCCTGTAAATGGCAAGTTTAGTGAACCGCAGAGCATACTTTATAACTTAGTGCTGGAAGCACAGCAGGCGGCCTTTGCCGAAATCAAACCGGGCAGCAACCTGGTTCAGGCGAGCGAAGCAGCGGCCAGAGTCATTAGTGATGGCCTCACCGAACTCGGTATTTTAACCGGCGATGCCGAAGAAAACTTCAAAGAGCAATGTTGGAAAACGTACTTTATCCATGGCCTGGGCCATTGGCTGGGTCTGGATGTTCACGATGTCGGACGTTATCGCGACAGTGAGGGCGATCCCGTACCTTTCAAACCCGGCATGGTGCTGACAGTAGAGCCTGGTATTTATATTCCGGAAGATGCTGACGTTGAAGATAAATGGCGCGGCATAGGCATTCGCATTGAAGATGACCTGGTGGTAACTGCGGACGGTTTTGACAACATGACCGCCGATGTACCCAAAACCATTGAAGAGATTGAAACATGGATGAAAAGCCAGTAACGCATGCCGATGTGGTAATAGCCGGAGGTGGCCTGGTGGGTGCCTTAACTGGCTTAATGCTGGCGCAACAACGACCGGACTGGCACATTGTTGTCTGTGAACCCCGTGCCGAAGGTCCGCCCGCCGACAAGCGCATTATTGCTCTGGCTGCTGCCTCAGCGCAGCGGCTGCAAAGCCTCGGTGTATTGAGTGGCATAGACAGTACTCCAATAAAACATATTCACATTTCCGACCGGGGCTTTGCCGGTGCTACTGAACTGCACGCCGAAAACGAGCAGGTAGAGGCCTTAGGCCGGGTTGTTGCGGCCTCCGAACTGGTTAATAACTTGTACCTTAGCTGTCAGAAGCAGACCAACCTTGAGTGGTTATCGGGTGTCCGTTTAAATTCATTGCAACAGCAGCAAAAGCAGGTTGAACTGAACCTGGATAACGGACAGCAGCTGTTGGCTAAGTTACTCATTGGTGCCGATGGCCAGAACTCGCTGGTGCGCGAGCAACTGGGGCTAAAATCTGATGTTTACGACTACGGCCAGTTTGGTTGTATTGCCACGCTGGACTTAGAACAGCCATTAAATGGCCGGGCCTACGAACGCTTTACCGAAAATGGGCCTATTGCCTTACTGCCAATGCAGGGAAGTCAGGCTTCACTGGTGTGGAGTTTTACCGAAGCGCAGCGTGATGTTGCCCAGCAATGGTCCGACACCGAATTTATGCAGCGGTGTCAGCAGGCGTTTGGGTACCGCGCGGGCTTATTTACCGGCGTGTCGAAACGGGTTTTTTATCCGCTGACGTTACGCCGGGCAAAGCGCTCGACTCACCACCGCAGTGTGATTATCGGTAATGCCTCGCATGCCTTACACCCCATAGCCGGACAGGGGTTTAACCTGGGTCTGCGCGATACCGAAGTGCTATGCGAGTCGCTGGCCAATGTCGATGACGCCGGTAATTTTCAGGCGTTACAAGGTTATGAGCAGAACCGCGAACGTGATTACCAAGCCATTATTAAACTGACTGACGGTTTAGTGCGTGGCTTTTCGAACCACTATTGGCCCACGGTGTTGGGCCGTAACAGTGCGCTGATGTTACTGCAGCATTGTTCGCCGCTGAAATCCGCCTTCGCACGCTTAACCATGGGGATGCAACCATGACCATGAAACGCAAAAAGTTAGACGTTGTGATTGTCGGCGGCGGCATGATTGGTCTGAGCCTGGCAATACGCCTGGCTCAGCAGAACCGGCGAGTGATGGTTCTGGAAAGACATTCGCAGCCGGAGCTTTCTGAGGAGCTGGCTTTACGGGTAAGCGCCCTGAATGACCGTAGTCGCAGTGTATTAAAAGACTGTGGTGCCTGGCCTTTAGTGCAGGCGCATCGAACTGGCCCTTACCAAAGCATGCAAGTGTGGGACAAAGACAGCCCAGCCCATATTGAGTTTTCAGCAAAGGAAATTAATGCCGCAGACTTAGGCGCTATTGTTGAGAACAACGTTGTTGAGCACTTTTTGTGGCAACGCGCTGAGCAGGTCGGTGTTGAGATTTTACAGACGCAGCAGTGGACAATGGTTCATGCCGGCGATGATTCACACCGCGCGGAAGTAGATGTTGGTGAGTGGTTACTGTCAGCCGATCTTATAATTGGAGCTGACGGTGGTCGTTCGAAAGTGCGACAATATGCTGAATTGCCACTCACCTTCTGGGACTACGGACAGCAGGGCATTGTGGCCAATATTCGCACGGAACAACCGCATAATGGCGTGGCTCGTCAGGTATTTTTACCCACCGGACCGTTGGCACTTCTGCCAACACCCGACTCTCATACCGTTTCTATTGTCTGGTCTGCCGATGAAGATCTTGCCAGGAATTTGCTTAATGAGCCGCCTGAGCGCTTTGCAAAACAGGTAGAAACAGAGTCAGGGCGGGTATTAGGCCGTTGCGAGTGTGCCTCTGATATAAAAGCCTTTCCGCTTAAAATGCAGTACGCCCGCCAATGGTATCAGCATCGTATTGTTTTGGCGGGTGACGCGGCTCACACCATTCATCCGCTGGCCGGGCAGGGTGCAAACTTAGGTTTTGGTGATGTGAAAGCTTTAACGGAAAAAATAGAGGGTGTGGATTTATCTTCACTAACGCAATTGCACCGCTCTTTGAGTGCGTATCAGCGCGAGCGCAAAGCCGACACCCAGCTCATGATAGCCGCAATGGAAACGTTCAAACGCGGTTTCGGCACAGCAAACCCAGTGGTGAAAGGCTTACGAGCACTTGCTTTTGCAATGCCAAATAAATTCACGCCATTAAAACGCAAATTAGCCGAAATCGCGCTGGGAGCTTAGAGAACGTAGCCTGACGTTCACGTCAGGTGAGGTGTTCAAATTCTCGCTTTCAGATAATCCGCTAATTGCGAAGCCGCACTTGAAGCGCCGCCGGCCAGGCGCATAATCACGTTGACTGAACCCGGGTTGGGTAAGGGTTTGTTATCAGAAAAACTCTCCAATATGGGAATATCCTTCGGTACAGTACTTTTAGCCAGAACGGTAATGCCTAGTCCGCTGTTCAATGCCGCAGTCAGTCCCGAGAAGTCGGTATTGGTATAAGTGATACGATAAGGCTGATGCGCTCTTTGTAAGCTTTGTTCTGCCCTGCGACGATAAATACAGCCTTCAGGGGCAACCACCATAGGCCAGCCGGGTTGTTCTAATAAGCCGGGTAAGCCCACCCAAACCAACTCTTCGCGCTGAATTAAAACATCGCTTTTATTGGTCTGTTCGCGCAGTGCCAGAATAATATCGAACTGTTGTCCCAGTCCCGACAGTAAGTCTTTACTCAGTGCGGAGGTTACCTGCAGCGTGACCTGTGGATACACCTGAGCAAACTGGCCTAATACTTTGGGCAACAGACTGGACGCGAATTCACTGGTAATGCCCAGGCGAACTTTGCCGCTAACCTGTTGAGGCTCGAACTGCGCCCAGGCCTGATCATTCAGTGCCAGCATTCGCTGCGCGTAGTCAAACAGCACATCACCGTCGGCGGTAAGAGCAAAGCCACTGCCCTGACGCGTTAGCAGTTCAACGCCGAGTTGCTGCTCTAGCTTTTTTAACTGCAGGCTGATGGCAGGCTGCGAACGCCCCATGCGCTCGCCGGCAAGCGTCATACTGCCCAGCTCTATAACCGCACTAAAACTGCGTAAGGCCTCTAAGGATAAATGTTTCATTGGTTCGCTTTATAAAGTGGCTATCAACTATTTGAAAAATTAATACCATTATAAGCATTATTGATTTTAAGTTTAAGCAAATCACGCCTATAATTTGCGCCCATAAATGGCACATAAAGTGAACAGAGAAGGAACACGGTATGGGTAGCAGAACGCCACTGTACGATGCACACGTTAAAGCGGGTGCAAAAATGGTCGATTTTCACGGCTGGGACATGCCGCTGAACTACGGTTCGCAAATTGAAGAACACCATGCTGTGCGCCGTGACTGCGGTGTTTTCGATGTGTCGCACATGACTATCGTTGACGTTGAAGGCGCTCAGGCTCAGGCGTTTTTGCGTTACCTGCTTGCTAACGACGTTGCCAAGCTAAAAACCGAAGGCAAAGCACAATACACCAGCATGCTGAATGAAAACGGCGGTGTTATTGATGACCTTATTGTGTATTTCTTCTCAGAAACCGCCTACCGCATGGTTGTTAACTCAGCCACCCGTGACCGCGACCTGGCATGGATTGAAAAAGTAGCCGCAGAATTTGATGTTACCACCAAAGAACGTGACGACATGGGTATGCTGGCTTTGCAGGGCCCTAAAGCCGCTGAAAAAATCCAAAACGTATTAACCGCAGAGCAGTATGCAGAAATTGACGGCATGAAACCTTTTGTGGGCAAAGACGTTGGCGATTACTTTATTGCGACCACAGGTTACACCGGCGAAAAGGGCTACGAAATTGTGGTTCCGGCTGAGCAGCTTGAAGCCTTGTGGAATGACCTGCTAAAAGCTGATGTTGCTCCATGTGGACTGGGCGCTCGTGATACACTGCGCTTAGAAGCTGGCATGAACCTCTATGGTCAGGATATGGATGAAAACATCACGCCGCTGGAAGCCAATATGGGCTGGAGCGTAGCGTTGGAACCGGCTGATCGTGACTTCATTGGTCGTAAAGCCTTAGAGCAGAAAAAAGCAGAAGGCCACGACAAGTTAGTCGGCCTTGTGATGGAAGAGAAAGGTGTACTGCGTCACGGTCAAAAAGTAACCGTTGAGGGTGGCGAAGGTATCATCACTTCTGGTACATTCTCGCCTACACTTGGTTTCTCAGTTGCAATGGCTCGCGTTCCATCCAGTGTTGGTGATACAGCCGAAGTGGAAATGCGTAAGAAACAAATGCCGGTGAAGGTGGTTAAGCCAGGTTTCGTCAGAAACGGTCAATCTGTTTTATAATCGAATAAGATTCAATACATTCCGGCTATGCCGGTTAGAAGGAAAGTAAAATGAGCAATATTCCAGCAGATCTGAAATACGCATCAACCCACGAATGGGTTCGTGATGAAGGCGACGGTACCTTTACTGTCGGTATCTCTGAGCACGCGCAGGAACTTCTTGGCGACATGGTGTTTGTTGAGTTACCAGACGTGGGCGATAAAGTTGCCACGGGCGACGACATTGCGGTCGCTGAATCAGTAAAAGCGGCGTCAGACATTTACGCACCAATGACCGGTGAAGTGGTTGCGGTTAACGAAGATCTGGAAGATGCCCCTGAAACGGTTAACAACGACCCATACGGTGACGGCTGGTTATTCCGTATAAAAGCAGAAGACAGCGGTGAGCTGGACAACTTGTTGGACGCAAACACCTACGAGGCTTCAATCGACGAAGACTGAGGCCATTGGCGCATAGCACCAATGACACAGAGCGTCCTGAGCCCCGGAAATTAGCCGGGGTTCATTGTTTCTTAATTCCGATAAGTTTTCGATAAATTCCCGATAAATGTACGAGGCCGAGTTACATGAGCAGTACTACCCTGACGCAACTAGAACACCATGATGAATTCATCAGCCGCCACATTGGCCCCAGTGCCGATGAGCAAAAAGCCATGTTGGCTGAGCTGGGTGTTGATTCTTTAGAGGCACTAACCAAAGACACGGTACCCGGTGCTATTCTTCGTGAACCCTTCCTGAAAACCGGGGAGCCGCAAACGGAACGTGAAGCTCTGGCCCGCCTTAAAGGCATTGCGAAAAAGAATCAAATTTGCACCTCGTACATTGGTATGGGCTACTACGACACCGTAGTGCCTAACGTTATTTTGCGTAACGTGCTGGAAAACCCGGGTTGGTACACCGCATACACGCCGTATCAGCCGGAAATTGCTCAGGGCCGTTTAGAAGCGCTGCTTAACTTCCAGCAAATGACCATGGATTTAACCGGCCTGGACTTAGCCAGTGCCTCGTTGCTGGACGAAGCTACTGCCGCAGCTGAAGCTATGGCCATGGCGAAGCGTGTTTCTAAAAACAAAAAGTCGAACGCGTTTTATATTGCCGATAACGTTTACACCCAAACTATCGACGTCGTGAAAACCCGTGCGGAATACTTTGGCTTCGACATTATTGTCGGCCCGGCGCGTGAAGCGTCCGACCACGATGTGTTCGGTGCGTTGTTGCAGTACCCGGACAAGCAAGGCCAGTTGCACAATATTGAACAGTTAATTGGTGAGTTGCAGGAGAAAAAGGCCATTGTCGCCGTTGCTTCTGACCTCATGAGCCTGCTGATGGTGAAAGCACCGGGTGAAATGGGCGCGGACATGGTGTTCGGTAACGCCCAGCGCTTTGGTGTACCTATGGGCTACGGTGGTCCTCACGCAGCGTTCTTTGCTACTCGTGACAAGTTTAAGCGTTCACTGCCTGGTCGTATTATCGGGGTTTCTAAAGACTCGCGCGGACGTCCGGCATTGCGTATGGCTATGCAGACCCGTGAACAGCACATACGCCGCGAAAAAGCGAACTCGAACATTTGTACCGCGCAGGTTCTGCTGGCGAACATGGCGTCCTTCTACGCCGTTTACCACGGTCCTGACGGTTTGCGCCGCATTGCCAACCGTATTCACCGGTTAACTGACATTGTTGCCTTAGGTATGCAGGACAAAGGCGTGGAGCTGGTGAACAGCCATTGGTTCGACACCTTAACCTTTGAAATGAAAGAAAACGCAGCAGATGTGCTGGCGCGTAGTAAAGCGCTGGGCGTTAACTTGCGTGTTGACGGCGAAGGCGTATTTGGTATCAGCCTGGACGAAGCCAAAACTCGTGACGACGTTGAAACCTTGTTCGCAGCACTGTTTGGCGACAACCACGGTTTAGACATTGATATTTTAGACAGCCGCGTTGCCGGTGGCGATGTGGAATCTATTCCGGCTGATTTAGTGCGCACCTCTCAGTATTTGCAGCATCCGGTATTCAATGAGTACCACTCAGAAACCGAAATGCTGCGTTACATTAAAAAGCTGGAAAACAAAGATTTAGCCCTGAACCATTCCATGATTTCACTGGGTTCGTGCACCATGAAACTGAACGCCACCGCCGAGATGATTCCGGTCACCTGGCCTGAGTTTGGTCAGCTGCACCCGTTCTGCCCGGCAGAGCAGGCGCAGGGTTATTACGAGTTAGTTGAAACCTTGTCTGAATGGCTGGTTGATGTAACCGGTTACGACGACATGTCTATGCAGCCGAACTCGGGTGCGCAGGGCGAGTACGCCGGCCTGCTGGCTATTCAGAAGTATCATGAAAGCCGCGGCGACGGACATCGCAATATCTGCCTTATTCCAAGCTCTGCTCACGGTACCAACCCAGCTTCAGCTCAGATGATGAATATGAAAGTGGTGGTGGTTGACTGTGACAAGCATGGCAACGTGGACATGGACGACTTAAAAGCCAAAGCCGAAGAAGCGGGCGATAACCTGTCGTGCATTATGGTGACTTACCCTTCAACACACGGTGTTTACGAAGAAGGCATTAAAGACATTTGTGACCTGGTTCACAACTACGGTGGCCAGGTTTACATGGACGGCGCCAACATGAACGCACAGGTGGGCGTGACCTCTCCGGGCTATATTGGCTCTGACGTATCGCACCTGAACCTGCACAAAACCTTCTGCATTCCGCACGGTGGCGGTGGCCCGGGTATGGGTCCTATTGGCGTGAAGCAGCATTTGGCTGAGTTCCTGCCAAACCACTCCATTGTGAACATTGACGGCCCTAAAGCCGGTAACGGTGCAGTGTCTGGTGCGCAGTTTGGTAGTGCCAGCATTCTGACCATTTCATGGATGTACATTGCCATGATGGGCGGACGCGGCCTGCGTGAAGCCTCAGAAACTGCTATTTTGAACGCCAACTACCTGGCTGAGAAGCTGAGCAAACACTTCAAAATTCTGTATCGTGGCCGAAATAACCGTGTCGCGCACGAGTGCATTATTGATTTGCGCCCAATGAAAGACGCCGCTGGCATTGCCGAAATTGACGTGGCTAAGCGTTTACAGGACTACGGCTTCCACTCGCCAACCATGAGCTTCCCAGTTGCGGGTACCATTATGGTTGAGCCGACCGAGTCTGAGTCTAAAGCTGAACTGGACCGCTTTATTGAAGCATTGGTAAGCATTAAAGCCGAAGCCGAGAAAGTAGCAGCCGGTGAATGGCCAAAAGACAACAACCCATTGGTTAATGCACCGCATACACTGGCTGACATTACCGACGCCGAGTGGGACCGCCCATACGACCGCAAAACGGCAACCTACCCGGTAGAAGCCGTTGGCTACGATAAGTTCTGGCCAACCGTTAACCGTATAGATGACGTATTCGGTGACCGTAACCTGATGTGCTCATGCCCGAGCATTGAAGAATATCGGTAAGCTGTGTGGTATAGCCTGACGTCCCGCGTCAGGTTAGATGTTTCACTGAGGTGAATATGGAGCCCGCTTTTTAGCGGGCTTTTTTATCATTGCTTGAAGGAAAGGCAAGCGAATCTATCAGAATCAGATTATTTATTTAAATCGAGAGTGACTGATGCTGCACATATCTCGACTCGCCAGTACAACCGGATATTTCACGGTTGGATCGAGAAGCTAGGCTTAGACCGCTCGCTGTACAGCACTCATTCAATGCGAAGGACCAAGCCATATCTTATCTATAAGAAAACTAAGAATCTCAGAGTTATTCAACTTTTATTAGGCCACAAGAAGTTGGAAAGCACGGTGCGTTACCTTGGAATTGAAGTCGATGACGCACTTGATATTTCCGAGTCAATTGAGGTTTGACTGTTAGGGGGCTGCTGCGGCAGCCCTTTGCCAGGAGCGGACGTTAGCACTTCATGATGTTAATAATTAGAGCCATCAACAGTAAAATACGATCAATTCCCCAAGGCTTCACTTAGGTAACTCTATATACACTTCAAGCCCTGTGGGATATGTATTTTTGAATGAAATTTTGCCATGGTGCAGCTGCACTATCTTATGCGTAATCGACAGGCCTAAACCAGAGCCCGAGACACTACTATGCTCTTGAAGTCGGAAGAAGCGCTCCCCCAGCCGTTCAAGTATTTCTTCGGGAACGCCCGTGCCTTCATCAGCAATCTTGATAATGACTCTATCAGCAGTCTCGGTAGCGACTACTTGTATCTTGGAATCTTTCAGCGAAAATTTCATTGCATTGGACAACAGGTTGGTTAAAGCGCTAACGATAAGAGTTTCCTCACAAATTATTCGAATAGAGGAAACATCAACGTGCCATTGGTAATTTTCCACATTATTGATTGGTAAGTTATTTAGTGCCAAGGAAACCAACCTACTAATTTCAACTTCCTCAAAGTTTTCAGTACTGTTTAGGCTATCAAGCCGGTTCAACCACAACAGCTGATTAACGAGGTGTGACATTCGCTCTATGGAATAAAAAATGGACTTGCCAGAGTGCTTGGCATCTTCAAGTGAATCAGCGGAAATAACGTTTTCTGCATGTACTTGGATTGCGCTTAGCGGTGTGCGCAGTTCATGGGAGGCATCAGCGATAAACCTTTTTTCGCGTTCCGAAAACATCTTAATTTGATGCAACAACCGATTTAGTGCTTGCCGGATCGGAACCAACTCATTAGGTAGCTCGGACTCAACTGGCGACAAATTATTTAGCTCCCTAGCTCTTAGGTCGGCAGCAAAACGGTTTATGGGTTTTAGGACGATATAAACGACGAAGAGTATTATTAGGCTAATTGGAACCCACATTAATACTAATGGGTATAGTTGCTCTGAGGCTAAATAGCCACTCAGTTCACTGCGAACATCCTGACGCTGAAAAGTATGAACCCATATGTCTTTGGAGTCCTCGAAGTAGCTATAGATAAACCAAGTCTCTTTGTCACTCTTTAATGTATGATAACCCGCTTTCAAGCCTTTAAGGTTCAATGGTTGAGGCTGGTTTGTTGAAGCCAGCAAATTACCGTCAACACCGTGAATTTGGTAGCCAATCTTAGACTCGTATTTATGACCGCTGGGACCTTTTTCTTCAGTGGAACTATCCTCACCGGCATCATCATATTCCGATACCGGAATTATTTGAGTGACTGACAGCTTATTTTTAGGCGGCGCATAAAACGTCGCGAGCGACTTTGCGGTCTGAGCAAGTTGCGCATCAAAAACCTCGTCCAACTCATGCAGAATATCTCTGTAACTAGCCCAAGCCGTGACGGCAAGTACAGTAACCACGGCTAAGTTGATGCCAACAACCAATGAGCGACGAAGTGACCACAGGCTCATGATGTTTCATCTTGTAAGCGATAACCTAGGCCTCTTATCGTTGAGATAAGGCTACCATCGATTTTCTTGCGTAAATGGTGAATGTGCACTTCCAGCGAATTACTCTCATGATCGCCTTCCCACCCATAGCACGCACTTGCTAATTGCTCTTTACTCACTATTTTTCCTTTGTGTAGCGCTAACTGTTTCAGTAACAACCACTCAAGCCGAGTTAAATTAATCGTTTTGTCGCGAAACCGGCATTCATGTGACGATAGGTCAATATTCAATTGTCCACAGGTTATAATATCGTTTAAGTGTTGGTTTGCTTTGCGAACCTGCACTCGAATACGCGCTTCCAATTCGCGCAATTCAAAAGGCTTAACCACATAGTCGTTGGCGCCTTCGTTTAATGCCAGTACTTTAGTATCAATATCATCCCACGCTGTAAGCACGAGAATCGGAATTTCTTGACCCGCTTTCCTTAACTTTTTAATCAGTGGTACGGCATTTCCATCGGGCAGCCCGAGATCAAATATTGCAAGATTAAATTGATCTGTCCTAAGGGCGCTCTCAGCTTGAGACAAGTTTGTCGCAAGCTCAACCATGTACCCCATTCGGCTTAGACCCTTAATTATTCCTTCCGCCAAGTTCTCATCATCTTCTAGGAGTAGCAAACGCATGTGCGTACCTTCCATCAGGCTTAGTTAAGTCAAGGTGCTCATTGTAAACAGAGGCTTCCACATTAAAGTAGCCCAGGATCGTGTGCGAAAAATTATCGTGACTGATAGTAGCGCCCATTTCGTTGTTACTTACATTAAATGTTTCGGACGGCCATACTATCCAGGGTATGTGACGCTGCTCTTCGGGGGCTATCCAATTAGGCAAGCCATGCAGATAGATACCGTTATCACCGAGAGATTCACCATGGTCAGATACATACATCATACTGCTGTCCAATTCATTGTGGCTTTTCAATAGTTTTATGACCTGACTTACAAGTTGGTCGGTTACAAGCAAACTGTTGTCATACGCATTAGTAATTTCCTCCGCTGAACAATTCGACAGCTCTTGGCTTTTGCATTCGGGTAAAAACCGTTTCATTTCTTCTGGCGACCGTTCGTAATAGGAGGGCCCGTGACTTCCCATTTGGTGAAGCACAATAATTGAGTCTTGATTCAAATTGCTTAACCAAGATTTGAGTTGCTGGAGCATATCCAAATCATAGCAGTCCGGTTCTTCACATCGGGATTCGCTCATTTTGACGGTTTTAATTCGATTACAGACATCTTTGCAGCCAGAATTATTTTCTACCCATGTCGCACTAACACCAGCAGTTTCTAAAACATCTAATACATTACTCGAGTTTCTAGCAACATCCGAATAATTGTCAGCCGTTAAAAAACTGAACATGCACGGCACTGAAATAGCAGTTGCCGTGCCACACGATGTAGCGTGTTTATAGCTGAATATCGGCTCTGATGTCATGAGCACATTTAGTGAAGGCGTTGTCGGGCGAGGGTAGTTATTGATTGAAAAATGGTCCGCACGCGCTGTTTCACCCAAAACGATTACCATAACTCTCGGTTTTTCAGACGTACTCACCTGGAAGGCATCTTGCCCTAGGCTTATAAATTGAGCGGGGGTTTCTAGTTTTCGTTTCACAGCTGAAACCGTTGCTGATATGACGTTGAAAGGAGCGACTCGGTACTTCACATCTCGATGGTTGCGAAATAAAGAAGCGAAGTCATCATAACTGGTGTAAGCGATACCGACTGCTAATACTGAAAAGCAAGTCGTCGCTGCAATGCCTTGTTTTATCTTTGCTATCGCACTGGAAGAGGGGAGTTTTATATAACTCAGCAATAACGAAGGGATAACGCCAAGTGTTATGAAGGTTACAAAAAAACTCCCCGAGAGTTGGTCGCGCGCCTCAGCCGTATCGGTCTCAATTGCATTAATTATCATATCCGCATCAACGATAATGCCATATTCCGACATGTAAAAAAGTGCAGGAGCCGCAAGAATAAATAGCAATATTGCAAATGGCTTGAAAGCGTTAATGCATCTACTGATAGCGAGCACAACAGTATAGAAAAAGGCAATGAACACCATCAGTTTGACTTGCGTGAACCCATGAACCCCGTATTCACTCAACGCACTCATAAGAGGACCGGAGTATGCAAGAGCCAACCAAGCCGCAACGAGTATTAATAAAGCTGGAAAATTAAGCGTCAGTCGCTGCATATTGTTCACCTATATGAAAGATAAATAAAGAAACGCTCCAACAGATGAATGCTGTTGTTATGTCATCAATAAAGAAGTGTGCGCCCCGCAGTTGTTGAACACCTCCGAGTAAAAAGCCGGAAAAAAGCGAGAGAACCAGCGAAGCTTTCGCAAGATGAGGTCTGTTTTTACGCCAGAAGAAATAAAGCGCGATCCAGGCAAAGCCAATACTTGAATGTCCTGAAGGAAAGCACCGACCCGACCCAAAATGAGTGTCGTTCAACGACCATAAGCTGATATAAGGCTTGGCTCCTCCGTATAATTGCAAGTCCCAAGGACAGTCCATACCAAGCATCGCCTTGAGGTAATTCACTAAACCGAAAGACAACAAAACCGATAAGAGTAACAATACATATCGGCGTCGCTTGCCGCTCCCTTTGCTTGATAAAAACTGAGCTGCGGTGAGGAATAGCACAAATACCACAAATGCAAGGTTAAGCTTGCGTATACCGTCATGAAGAATCGTTTCAGTGATAAAGTGGTGCCGTAAAGACCACTGCCCCCCTTCGAGCTGGTATAACTCATTGGCAACTAAAAACTTAAGTTCTAAAAACTCTACGACCAGTAATAAAGCAATAAAAAGTGCCAAAACACTTGTCCAACGCCTCCAAACCGTCATGGCTTTAAAGCGGCCATAATAAAGTGACCCAAACGACGATGAACTGAAAGATAGCAATGAATACTGCAGCCGAAGCGATGTCTTTTGCTCGACCGCTGAGCTCGTGAACGTCTGCGCCAATGCGATCGACAACCGCTTCAATAGCGGAGTTAAGTAGCTCTGTGATAAGTAACCCAAACAACGACATAAGCATTAGCAATCGTGCTGAAAGCTCAAGCTCTGCTATCACTAAAACTGGCAACAACACCAACAGTAAAAGCACTTCTTGTCGAAAAGCCGCTTCAAAACGCCACGCCGCTCTAAGCCCTTTCATGGAGTATTGCGTTGCATCGATTATTCGGGCTATGCCAGTTTTTCCTGGTTTCATAGTCACCTCTTTAGAAATAAAAACTGCATAGTACTCAGTCAATATTAAGTTCAGCTTAAGGTTCGTTTTTTAATATTCGCAGCATTGTCAGAACTGAGCTGGGCTATTAATGAGCAAAAAACCTTTACTAAAAGAGCTGAAATCGTCACTACTTCAATATCGAACGTTAATCGTAGGATTTCTGCTTGGGCTAATTATTTTGAGTATTAGTCGCCTACTCTTATTTGTATGGCAGTTAGATCGCGTAACTGAGGCAGGAGAGCTCAGTTACTTGATGTTGATGGGACTCAGAGCAGACACCGTTCAAATGGGTTACCTGACACTACCTCTATTGCTATTCGCGCCATTATTTTTAAATCGCTGGGGTGTGAGGGTTTGGCAAACAGTTCAAAGCGTTTGGTTGATTCTTGCTATCACCTATATAACGTTCATGGAGGTTTCAACGCCCGCTTTTGTTATGCAATACGACTTACGGCCTAACCGTCTGTTTATTGAGTATTTAGAGTACCCCAAAGAAGTGCTGAGTACCCTTTGGGGAGGGTTTAAAATCTGGTTACTTTTGACCGCGGTAGTGTTGAGTATTTGCCTGTACGGATTAAGTAAGCTTGCTAAGCGGCTGAACCAGGCAACTTATGGTCATAACCAATATACTGGCAGGGCTCTTATTGTTTGGCCGTTTTTAATGGTGCTTGTTTTTGCCGGCGTGCGTTCAACGTTAGCGCATCGCCCAGCGAACCCGGCATTTTTTGCGGTGACATCTGATGCTTTGGTGAATAGTTTAGTTATTAGTTCGGCCTATTCGCTAGAGTACGCAATTTACAGTATGCGGCACGAGGAAAATGCCTCTCGTATATATGGTGATGCCAGCTTAGAGAAAATTCTTAACATAGTTAAAAACCAGCCACACCTAGCGGGCAAGGAATTTCCATCTGACGAATACCCAACAGTGCATTTTAATAAAGCCTCCCGAAGCTTCGATAAACCCAAAAATATTGTCGTTATTTTGGAGGAAAGCTTAGGCGCGACTTTTGTTGAAGATCTCGGTGGGATTAATGTCACGCCAAACCTAAAGCACCTTAAGAATGAAGGCTGGTGGTTTCAGCAGCTTTACGCAACTGGAACTCGGTCGGTTCGTGGTATTGAGGCGGTTATTTCAAGTTTCTTACCCACGCCGGGAAGGAGCACGGTGAAACTTTCACTGTCTCAGCAGAATTTTTATACTGCCGCTGATCTGTTGTCGCGTGAGGGGTATTTCACTGAGTTTATTTATGGTGGTGAAACCCACTTTGACAACATGGGGAGTTTTTTCGCGAGTAATGGTTTCCAGTCTATTCTTGGACAGAGTGACATTGATAACCCGAAATTTGTCGGTAGCTGGGGAGCGAGCGATGAGGACCTGTTTAACACCGCTCATCAAAGGTTTGAGATGCTAGCTAAAAAGGAAACTCCCTTTTTTAGCTTGGTATTTACCTCATCAAACCACGAACCCTTTGAGTTTCCAGGCGATAAAGTCGAGCTCTATTCTACGCCCAAAAACTCGGTAGAAAACGCTGTCAAATACGCTGACTTTGCGTTGGGCAAGTTTATCAACAAAGCAAAGGAGAGTGATTACTGGGAAGATACGATTTTCTTGATTGTTGCTGATCACGATACGCGCGTCTATGGAAACGAGTTAGTTCCGATCCAAAAGTTCCGTATTCCGGGACTCATTCTGGGTGGCTCTATTCAACGCAAAGAGATTGATGAAATTACCAGCCAGATTGACTTACTGCCTACCGTTATGTCGCTTGCAGGCATTTCTGCCTGGACCCCTGCGATAGGTCAGGATATTTCTAATGATAGCGTGCCACCGGCTAATCGTGCGATGATGCAATTTGGTAATAACTACGCATGGATGACACCTGAAGGGGTGGCGATTTTAACTCCCGGCGAGGACAAGATTGGCCGCTACGACTTTGATGAGCGCAACTTTGTGACTGACCCAAATGTCAGTCAGCGGTTGCGTGGTGAGGCATTAGCGCATGCATTATTGCCTTCTTGGCTATACCAACACCGAGCATATTTTGTCCCCGAGTGTTTAACTAAGCCTCCTAGCGAGGTTAGAAATTAGCTTATAGGCTTCAAGTTGAGCGATTTGGCGGCTAGAGCTTGGGCTATAGTTGGTCCGCTTATCGCTCAAAGCGGCCATTACTCCGTTATCCGGGAACGTTTGTAGCCAGCAAGCCGTTAATAAAAGATTCAAGAGTTAACCCAATCGCTTAACGGAAGAGTTAAAATATTGCCGCTTTCATCGTACATCCAGGTATTTCTTGTAGAGGGTAAAAACTTAGGGTTCAGATTTTTAAAGTGACTTGCTGAAATATATTCTTGGATAAACGCTGAACATTCACTTGAGCTCCAAGGCTCCATGAAATAGCCATCGTCAAGAATTTGAGTGATAACGGGTTCAGTACTACTTTCTGTCTGTGTAGTTAGGTATGCCAGGTTGCCATGACGTCGCTTCAGTTCATAATTTACTTTTGCATAGAGCTCAGAAAATTGAATCGGATGAATCTTTTCCCCTTTTAATTCAGAGATATAGCGACCATACGATTCATCAATTGTGTTACCTCCTTCGAAAACTACAATTATGCCAGTTTCTTTTATTCTTAACGAAAAGGTTGATAAATAGAGGTTATCTCGAAAGTCGTACTCTTCCCCAGTGTTATGCAAATTACAAACTAACACTGAATATGGAACTTTTTCCTTAAAAGCATGTTTTCCACGTATGCCCTGTAAGAATAAATGGAAACTCTGAAACTGAGTAAGATAGTCTTCTGAAACTATACTATCTCCACTATTTTTAGTCCTATCAAAAGCTGGGAAGTCCAATCGGTTACCCAAGCCTGGTTAGGCTGCTCAGTATTAAACACCCGGTTTAATCTATTAGGCGTAACGATATGAGAGACACCACCACGGTGGCGAGGCTTACGATAACCAACCTGAGCCTTAAGCTGGCTTAGTTTCATCAACCGGTGAACTCGATTGATACCAATCCGCTCTCCATATTCGCGCAAATCGCTGTGGATTTTTCGATAACCGTAGACGCCACCAGACTCTAACCAGAATTGCTTAATAAGGCCTGTCTGGCGAACATCGCGCTTTTGTCTACGAGAGCAAGGCTCTTTGCGCCACGCATAATAACCGCTTGGATGGACGTCCAGTAAGCGGCATAACTTACGTATCGGCCAACAGTCCTTGTGATGCTTAATAAAGGCGTACCTTAGTCGGACTGCTTCGCGAAGTACGCCGCGGCTTTTTTTAATATGTCACGCTCTTCAGTGACACGCTGTAATTCTTTTCTTAAGCGCTTTAGCTCAGCCTGCTCTTCGGTTTGAGCAGCGTATTTTTCTGCTTCTGGACCGTACTTCTTAACCCAGGCGTATAAACTGTGAACGGAAACATCGAGCCGTCTTGAGACGTCAGCAACAGAATAACCTTTATCAGTGATCTGACGGACAGCTTCGACTTTAAATTCTTCGGGGTATCGGTTGTTACTCATAAGCACCTCTTTTATGCCATTATCTATGGCTATGAGGTGTCTAGCAAATCAGTGGCGATTCAGACTTCATTAATCTTCTTGATAAATATCTTTCTGAAAATATTAACAAGTCATTTTTTGAAGGTTCGCTGGAGTTAGAAGAGTTAAAGCCCGTTGGTGATAACATAGTGGAACGAGTCCAAAAGGGAACTTTGAGACTTTTGGAGGAATGGGTGGCCCAGTCTTTTAGGTTTCCAGATGACTCTTTCCCCAAAAAAATGTTGAAGCCTTTAAAGGATGTAAGAAGAGAGCGGCAAAAACCAGCTCATAAAGTAATTGAAAATGATTATGATCCTAAGTTTATTGATAAACAAAAGAAAATAGTTGAAGCATGTTACATATCGATAGGTAGTTTAAGAAGAAATCTTCAGACTCACCCTAAAGCAGAAAGCGCCGAGTTAAACGCTCACTTAGACGATGAAAGAGTTAAGTATTTTTAGTGCAGAGTAATAGAAATTTAACAAGCGCATGTTGTCGGACTGGTTTTCCGCTGCGCTTCAAACCAGCCGCAAATGCGGGCGTTAACGTCCGCTTTTGGCACGAAGCGGACTATCGATTCGTACTCAAATCAAGTGTTATTAACAACCCTCTTCAAGTGTGATTTTATATGCCTTTTAAAGGCTTTTAAACCAAATAGAACATTTTACAGCCCACATAAAGACTTTTATATAAATTTAATTACGTACTTTAAATAGTCTGCTACACTCTAATTATCAATTTAAAGCCTATTTAAGGTTCTTTATATGGATTCTGAGCGTGTTTCAGCAATCATTGGTCAGCGAGTCAGGCAGTATCGGTTGAACCAGGATTTAACTCAGGAGGACTTAGCTACCTTAGCTAATGTCTCACTGAATGCCGTTAAATCTGCAGAGGGTGGTAAAAGCACCTTACCGACCTATGTCGCTATTCTTCAGGCTTTGGGGCATATCGACAATTTACTGGCCGCGTTCCCGGACGAAGGCGTTTCTCCTGTGCAACTACTCAAAAGTAGCACCAATCAGAAGAAACGGGCGAGCGGTAAAACGCGCGTGAAACCTGCTGACAATGAGGAGCTGGACTGGTGATTAATACCATTGAAGTTCGCTACAAAGGTGAGCCGGTCGGTGCCTTAAGTTATAACAAAGGCGACACGGCGGCGCGGTTTGAATACTTATCTGAATTTGTGGAAAAAAACATTCCGCTTGCGCCTTTAACCATGCCTGCCGAGAAGGGGCGAATTTACTCCTTTCCCGGGTTAAATTGGGATACGTTCAGAGGCCTGCCGGGCATGCTGGCCGACTCTTTGCCGGACGACTTTGGTAATGCGGTACTGAACCAGTGGGTTGCGCAACAGCCCGATCGCACCGAGCCTCTGAGCCCGCTTGAACGGCTTCAGTATACCGGCGAACGGGGTATGGGTGCTCTTGAGTATCACCCAGCGCGTAAGAATCAAACCAACGCCAAAAACAAAGACATTGAGCTTGAAAGCTTAATGAGGTTAGCGCAGGACGTGCTCGATGCTCGGACTGGCTTTCGTCAGCGTACGCATTTTGACGACGCGGCAGACAAAGAAATGATGCAGGCCTTATTAGCGGTTGGCACCAGTGCCGGTGGTGCAAGGCCAAAAGCGGTTCTGGCGTTTAATAAGGACTTCAGCCAGGTTCGTTCCGGGCAGGGGCTTGTGCCCGAAGGGTTCGAGCACTACCTGCTGAAGTTCGACGGCGTAAAGGAGCGCGACCCTTCTCAGCAAACCTTTGGCGACCCGTTAGGTTACGGCGCTATGGAGTATGTGTATTACTTAATGGCCACAAAAGCCGGCATTCATATGATGCCGTGTCATTTACTGGATGAAGGCAACAGACGCCATTTTGTGACCAAACGCTTTGACAGAATAGGCAATGAGAAAAAGCACATTCAAACGCTTACCGCTATTAAGCACGTGAACTATCACGACATTGGCGCGTTTTCTTATGAAGAGCTGTTTCAGGTTGCCCGACAGCTAAGGTTGCCACGGGCGGACGCCATAGACTTGTTTCGCCGTATGGTGTTTAACCACGTAGCAACCAACCACGATGATCACTCCAAAAACTTTGGTTTTATGCTGGAGGACAAGCAGTGGCGGTTGAGCCCGGCTTACGACGTTGCCTTTAGCTATAAGCCCGGAAACCCCTGGGTAGAGCAGCACTGGATGTCTTTAAATGGAAAGCGCAGCGGCCATACCCGCGCCGATTTTTACGCGCTGGCAGACGTTCAGTTACCAAAGGTAGAGCGCAAAGAAATTGATGCAATTATTGATGAGGTGATAAACGCGGTGTCTCAGTGGCGGGCGTTAGCCACTGAAAATGAGGTGCCAAAAGCGCTTGCCGACTCAATAGAAGGTCATCTAAGGCTGAAAGACTTTGCCTGAGCGGCGCTTAGGCGTTATCTGACTTAACTTGATGAATGAGCTCGCGCATAACTTTATTGTTGTATGCATGGACAATTTGTTGTGACTTAAACAATTGCGGCAGCTCTACAATGACAATGCCGACAAGAATAATAACCCCGACAATAGGGAAAAACGCTAATAGAGCCAGCCCAACCAGCATGACACAAAGGTTGATTACACCTCGCTGCGTATTGCCTAAATAAAAGTGATGTAAACCGGCCATAATGAACCAGTTCAGTACCGCGTAGGTGTCCGGGTCTTTAATTTTCTGACCTTCAAGGCGGTAGTATTCTTTTCGCTGTTCAGGCGTTAGCTCGCGTATTTGCTTGCGCAGAGCTTCTTCTTCATCACGTAATTGTTCAGAAGACATAAGAGTACCTCATTTAAGAACCTTTTCAGGAACGGGGTCGTGCTTTTTGTGAACGCAGTCAGGGTCGTTACAACGCTTCATGCGCGCAACACCAAGTTTTATACCGCTCCAGCTACCGTACTGGCTAATGGCCTGATAAGTATAGTGCGAGCAAGACGGCTCAAAATTGCACTCGGTATTAAAAAAGTGGCGCGAACCGCCACGCCGCTGATACCAACGAATTGACGCTAAAATGAACCGCTTGACCATGGTCGGTTCTATCGGGCCAGAGTTAAAATGGCCGCTTCACGTGTCCAGAACAGCCAAAAGCGTTTTTGCTCCAGCACCTGAAACACCATTTGCCAGCCGTCGGCGGCTTCCTGGTTCAAAGTCGATTCAATTTTCTTTAACGGCAGACCACTTGAGCCCAGTAGCAGAGTGCCACAGCCACCTTCAGTAACGTGAATGACTTTGTATTCCGTAAATTTAGACATGGTTTTCCTTATTTTATTTTGATTATTCTGACCATACTGCGTATTCGTTGCCGCTAGGGCAAGTAAATTGAAAGCGTCGACCACCGGGAAAATCAAATATAGGCTTAATGATTTTACCACCCGCGTCCTCAACGCTTTTTAAACTTTGTTCAAGGTCTTTGCTGTACAAAACCACCAACGCGCTGCCCGTTGACGTGTGTGCAACCAAATCAGATTGGTAAAACCCGCCATCGAGTCCTGCATTCTGAATCGCCGCGTATTCCGGGCCATAGTCAACAAACTCCCAGCCAAAGGCCTGCTGAAAAAAGCGCTTGGTTGCTTCAAGGCTCCGCGCTGGTAGTTCAATGTAATTAATTTTGGTTGAGTTCATGGTGAGCCTCGCATAGGGCTTTTGGAAAACGTTTTTGCTATGCAACGGTAAGATCAAGCTTCTCAACCTTATCTAAATTTAAGTTTTTTCCAGCATGCCATAAATCGTATGCATCCTGCATCGCTAGCCAACTCTCCGCGCTTCTGCCTAAAGCCTTCGATAAACGTAAGGCCATTTCAGGGCTTATACCACTTTGGCACTTCAAAATTCTGTTTAAAGTGGAAGGGGAAACATTAAGTTTTGTCGCTAAATACCGAGAACTCAAGCCAAAAGGCTGCATATAGGTTACTAGAATAAATTCACCCGGATGGACCGGGTTATGCATAATAGACATTAGTGATAATCCTCGTAGTTAAGCAGATATACGTGACCATCACGAAACTCGAAGGTTAAACGCCAATTGCCACTCACCGCTATCGACCAAATATTTTTTCGAACTCCTTTCAACGGATGAAGCCTGTATCCCGGGATATCGAGATCTGAAACTTTCATAGCAGTATTTAATGCCGCTAACTGCATACGTAACCTCGCAGCATGATTTGCTTGAATTCCGCGAGTACTTCCAGTTTCAAAGTAGAGCTTCAGTCCTTTGTGTTTAAATGTTTTGATCATCAGATATTAGTGTAGCGTGTTGCGCAACGCTGTCAATTTGTAATTTATTTCTATTCTCGGCATATGCGCTCTGTACTGAACTTTATTCATCTTCTGTTTTTTCCCTAATTCTTAAAAAGCTGGCAAAGCGCGGTACGCCATTATTGGTGTAGCCGTGGTACTTGTAGGTAATGATGCTGCCGACAGGCGGTGGATTGGCGCGTTCGGCATCGGTGAACCCGGTACCAATAGAAAATTCAATGCCTTGTTGATTTCGCACGCGTAAAGCGCCGAGCATACCGGTATATTTGCCTTTGCCCGGTAAATGAGCGATAACCTCGGCCTCATCGTCGAAATAGGGTTTTAACTTCAATAAAGCGTCGCTCCTGCCAGACTGATGAGGTGCCGTTGCTAAGTGCAGCATCAGGCCTTCTGCGCCTTTCCTAACCATGGTTTGTAGGTGTTTGCTTAACTCATGGTTGGAATGAAACCGTTGCTGTTTAACCGGCTTAATATGTTCAGCGTTTATTTGCTTAATTAATGTTGAATAATTTTTGTAGCGTTTCTCAAAAGACAGCTGAGCGTCAGGCATATCAAACACCATATATTGGACTTCGCGCCAACGTTCTTCTTCTGGTATTTGCGTTCTGACAATAGAGCTCAAGTCCTCAAAGTTCTGACGCTTTGTCCATAGCTCACCATCAAGCCAGATGCCAGGTAGTGGTGCAGTAAACCACTCAGGAGCTGATATTTGGTTCCCTTGCCGAGTCAGCAGTTGATCGCCGGTCCAAAGAGCTCGTATACCGTCGTACTTTTCGCTGACCAAGTAGTCGCTAATAGGGATGTTCGTGTTTTCTTCATACACTTTTGCCAGCTGAGTTTGTGTGGAAACTTGTAGCGCGAACGCTGAATGTGGCAAAAGCGCTGTGAAATACAGAAAGGTTAAATAAACAATATGAATCTTTGAAAATGCTGGCATCCTTGCCTCTTATCTTCTATGAAGTACAGCGACCCTGCGCTAGCGTTTGGTGAAGATGTTAGCACTACTACCTAAAGTAGGCTGCGTGGTGATGACGTACTATCAGGTAAGTAAAGCGTAGGTTCAGGCCAGCGACTTTTTAGTCACATTCCCTTTGCTAGTCTATAAGCTCTGAATTAACTCATTAGGGCTGATAGCTGGAGGAATAAGAAAATGAGCAGGCATTTGAAACAGGTATGGCTGTTAGTGCTGTGGGGGCTTTTAATGAGCTTTCCACTTTTTACATACGCAGCAGAGGACCCCGGTACTCTGACTTTTATCATCAAAGATCAGAAGACTGACCGGCCACTATCAACTGTGCAGATTACGCTCACAGAACGCGAAACCAATTCCAGCCAGTCGATAGAAACTGACTCTCAAGGCCGCGCTGTCGTTGATGAGCTCGACCCCGGCCTTTATTCCGTCAACGTATCCAAAGATGGGTTCGCTTCAGCTTATGAGCCAAGTATCCGTGTGATCACGCGTAAAAATGTCAAAATTGAATTCGAACTTATTGAACAGGCAATAGAGCGAGTCTTGGTTCAAGGGCAACGAGCCGAAACCTATGCCTCAGCCAGCAGCACCTACCTGGACAGAGAAGCCTTGCGCAGTGCGGTGGGTGGTGGTGCCGATCCGTTACTGTCGCTGGACGGTTTACCGGGTCTGGCATCGGCCAGTGAGTTCGCAAGTTTTAGCGTACGCGGTCGCGGACCCAGAGACAATTTACTCTTTGTTGATGAATTCCCTTTTGATAAAGCCATCCATTTTGATGCGACTCTTGGCGAAGAAGAGGATGTTGGCGGTGGTGGCCGCTTCTCGATTTTTGCACCTAACGTGATAAATGGTGCCGAGTTCTCGCCAGGTGGCTGGAGTGCCGCCTATGGGGGCCGAGCTGCATCGTTACTTAAACTGGAAGTCGCAGATGGCAACCCAAGCCCTTCTGCAAGTTTTCGTTATGACCTTGCGGGCTATGAAGTCGGCTATGACGGCCCCAGTGGTATCACCGACGATGCAACTTTGCTGGTTTCTGCCCGCCGACTGGACTTCGGTTCCCTATTTGAAACCATTGAAGAGTTAGACATTGGTGAACCGGTGCTAAGAGACGTCATCATCAAATCTGTCACCCCCATTAACGATAAGCACACGTTAGAAGTTCTGCTGATAGACACTCATGAGGACTACACGCGCGGTGTGACGCACGTTGCCGAATCGCCTAATTTTGAAGACACAGCACTGCAAGACTCCGAGCAGGATAGCGATTTATATGGCCTGACATTGCGCTCGTGGATTGGGGAAGATGCAGTTTGGAATAACAAACTTTATTACCGTAAAAGCGACAAAGTGAGCTCTGAGGGCGAGGCGTTTCCTGAGCGTGTTCCAGAGGGGGCTCCAGCGTCGAGTTTCCCGGTGCGTGAAAACATTATTACCATCGGTGAGGGTGAAACGGAAATTGGCTGGCGCAGTGACTTCGAGACAATGAACTCGTGGGGTGTATTAAGTGCCGGTATTCGGTTAACTCAGCTTGATCTGGATTACGATACCGTTTTAGATGGCGACTGGATCCGGTATGTTTATGATGGTGATGATTTTAGACCGAGCCCGGATCAAAAGTATATTGTGCTAACGCCAGAGAACATCAACTCGTCATTAAAGCGCAAAGAAACGAACTATGCCGGTTATGTCGAGCAGGTTTTTGAGCAGGGCGATTGGGATGTCAGCACCGGGCTGCGGTTAGAGCGCGATGGCTTTGCCGATGAAAGCCTGGTATCGCCGCGTTTCAGTGTTAATTGGCGGCCCAGTGCAACCGTAAGATACTTTGCGACGGCGGGACTTTTTCATCAGTCGCCACGCTTTTTAGAACTTGCCGCAAATGAGTCCAACAACCTTGAGAACGAGGAAATCATACACAGTAGTGTCGGTGTTCAGTTCTTTCCCGGTGAGCGTTGGTCGGTGTTAACAGAAGCCTATTATCAAAGCCTCGATAATTTGGTGGTTGATCTTGACCGCGCAAACGGAACCTTTGCAAACAGCGGCGAAGGCTCATCCTATGGTGTCGATATTGTTGCTAACGGTATGATTACCGAAGGCCTGTACACGACCGCGACTTACTCATATAACGACGCCGTTGTTGACCGTAAAGACGGCCGCGGTGACGTGGCGGCTGAGTTCAGCCGTGAGCATGTTGCTACGCTAGGCCTGACCTGGGAAATAAACGACCGCTGGAAAGTGGCTGGACGATACAAGTATTTGTCCGGCCGGCCCGATGATAACTTTATTATCCACGCTGACGTGCTGGGGCCGGGGCAACCTTTGCGCTACTCTAAGGAAATTACAGAACGTAACATTGGTCGTAAAAGTGGCTCGGGCATATTTAATCTTCGTGTAGATTATCGACGAGCAATTGGTCCTGTCGATGTGACGGCTTTTCTGGATGTTATCAACGTAACGGCGGCGTCTTCGAGCGACGACACCGAGTTTGATTATCGCCGGGGCGTGCAAGTGGATGATGATAGTGAAGCGGAGCCATTGATTGGCTTGCGATTCGATTATGCCTGGTAAGGGGAGCAAAAAATGGGACAGGTGCTTGCGCCGACGCCGATTAGAGCATTAATTGTCGAAGACAACCGCGATATTTGCGGCAACATTGCCGGGTACCTTGAAAAGCATAATTATGTCTTAGATTTTGCTTATGATGGTCCAAGTGCGGTGGAACTGGCGCTGTCGAACGCCTTCGACGTTATTGTTTTGGATTTGATGCTTCCAAGGATGGATGGGCTAAGTGTGTGTCAGAAGTTGCGTAACGAAGCCGAATTAGAAACGCCCATTTTGATGTTAACAGCACGGGATACGCTGGACGATAAGCTCGATGGGTTTAAGGCGGGAGCCGACGACTATTTAAGCAAGCCATTCGAGTTACAAGAGCTGCACGCGCGTCTGCAGGCACTCTGTAAACGTAACCAGAGAAAAACTACGAATTTATTAACCGTGGCAGACTTAACGATGAACCGCTCCACGCTGCAAGTACATCGCGCGGGAGAGCATATCGATATTACGCCTGCGGGTATGAGGCTGCTGCAAAAATTAATGGAGCAGTCACCGTCTGTTGTAACGCGCGATGAGCTTGAAACACTGCTGTGGGCAGACGAGCGCCCTGATAATGATGCGCTTCGCTCACACATGTACAAGCTGCGTCAGCTTATCGATAGGCCGTTTGAGCGACCGCTTATTCATACGGTACACCGTATCGGCTATCGCATTGCAGAGGAACCGGAGTGACTTACCGTCATAGTTTGCGCAAGCGTGTCGCTATTGCATTTGCGGTCTGCGTCGCGGTACTCAGTGTGGTTTGGGGGTTCGCTTTCTTCGCTGCAATTAAGTTAAGTGAAGACCGTGCAATGACGCAGCAACTTCAGGTTGCCGCCGACAGCTATCCTGCTGTGACGATGAACCCTCGCGGCTATGATGACATCGACAGTTTGCCGGAACCGCTAAGGGACTGGGCCCGATCTCACCCTGAGGAGGGAACCTATGAATTCACGGCCGACGAGTTTCATGTTGCGGTAATACCTTCTGACAATGAACTGGGGCGTGCATTTGTAGTGTACGACGTTGCTGGAATTGAGGCTGAGTCGTCAGAGGATTGGTGGTGGCTGCTAATTATATCAGGCGTTGTGGGTACGCTGGGTGTGCTCGGTTTTGGACTGGGCGTTATGGTTATTCGCAAAGCCGTTGCTCCGGTTGCGGAACTTGCCAAAGTTGTCGCGGGTATCGACCTGGAAAATTTATCGGCTGGTGATCATAAACGCATAGAGTCAAGCCGCTTCGGCGATGACGAGGTGGGTATGCTGGCCGAGACTATCGAGAAGACGCTTGAGCGAATCAGCGCGTTTGTGGTCAGAGAGCGAGACTTCACCGGCTCTGCCAGCCATGAGTTACGAACGCCAATAACGGTTATTTCGGGCGCGCTTGAACTGTTGGAACAAAGTGATTTGTCAGCGGCTGAGGTGAAGGTGCTAGACCGGGTACGGCGTGCGACACGCGAAATGAAAACCACCGTTGATATGTTTTTATGCCTTGCTCGCGAAACCGATGACGAACGCTATGACCAGCAGTTCTTAGTGGCGCCGGTGGTAAGCCAGGCAATAGAGCAGCAGCGCCATCTACTGAACGGAAAAAACATCGGGGTGGATATCGATGAGCTTGCGAATCCAAGCGTTTCTGGACATCCGCAAGCCTTCTCTATAGCCGTTAATAACCTCGTGCGAAACGCGTTTGAGCATGCCTTTGAAGGCCGCGCAGCGGTTACCGTGACTATTAAAGAACACGAGCTTTTAATTGCCAACCAGAAGAGTCGCAACACCGATGAGCTCTACGCTTCCACCGAAACACCTTCGTCACATGGGTATGGCCTGGGTTTAGGAATTGTTCAACGATTGTGTGAGCGCAATGGTTGGGCGTTTTCATTAGTTATTGAAGAGACATGTGTCGCCGCGCGTCTTTCCTGGTGATAGTTGCGGGTTAAAGGGTTAACCAACAAATCTGACTCGCACTAATTTACGTATAAGAAAGTGAAACTCAATAACGTGGTGGTAGCAATGCCTCAACAGAGCTCGGAACTCATTATTTTCTTCGATGGCGGATGCCCATTGTGCGTTAAGGAAATGCGGCATTTAAGAGAGCTGGATAAGAAGCGTTTGATTCAATTTGAGAACGTGAATGAACCAAACTTTGGTGAGCGCTACCCTCAGGTTGAGGTTGCTAAAGCCAACCAATATTTGCACGGGCAAATCAGCTCGGGTGAAATGATTTATGGTCTGGATGTCACCTATGTGGCCTGGTCGCTAGTGGGTAAAGGCTGGATGATTGCGCCTTTACGCTGGCCTGTTATTCGGTGGTTTTCCGATAAAACGTACTTATTTTTTGCGCGTAACCGAAACCGCATTTCCAAGTTATTAACCGGGAAAGAGCGCTGTGAGCAGTGCTCAATTGATTAACTTGAATCTACTCTAAACCCTGACGTTTTAGGTAATGACTAAGTTGCTCGGTTAATTGAGTGCGCTCGCTTTCTGACAAAACGCTTAGTAACTGCTCTTGGGTACGTACGTGCTCATAAATCAGTTTATCGCTCAATGTCAGCCCGGCTTCGGTCAGTTTAACCCAGTGAATGCGGCGGTCATTTTCGTCCTGCTTACGTTCTACCAGCCCCTTTTTCTGCAGGAGGATCAGCCGACTGGTCATGCTGCCCGAGGTTATCAGCATTTGCTCCAGTAGTTGGTTAGGGGTCAATCGGTAAGGTTTTCCTGAACGGCGCAAAGTCGCCAGCACATCAAACCCGGCATCGGTGAGCCCAAATTGGCGAAAGGTCTCACTCATTGCCGAGGTAATGTGCTTATGCAGTACTTGCAATCGGCCAATGAGGGCCATGGTTGAGGTATCGAGCTCGGGCATTTCTTTTGCCCATTGCTGTTTAATCCGTTCTAAATTTTGCATCGCTAGTGAACCCAATATGCTCTACTATCGTATATCTTGAATTCAAGATAAATGATAACAAGAGTACTTTCAATATGAAAAAACAATACTTGGCGTTATTGGTTGCGCCAATGCTCGCCATGGCAGTCGAAGAGCCACCAGAAGTTAGCGCTCAACAGTTTGTGAATTTACAGCAGGGCGAAGTTGCACACCCCGGGTTTCGTCGCGCGCACGCTAAAGGGCTTTGCGTCACTGGTGAGTTTCATTCTACTGGACAGTTAGTAGAGTATTCCGAAGCCCCACTATTTGAACCGGGCGTAGTACCTTTTACCGGGCGGTTTTCGGTGGCAGGCAATAACCCAACAGCGCCTGACTTAAAGGCTCCTGTGCGCAGTTTTGCCTTAAGTTTTGTGATGAGCTCAACGGAGCAATGGCGCATTGCTATGAATACGCCACCGGTAATGGCAGTTAAAGACCCACATACTTTCTATCAGCAAATTCAGGCCATTCAGGCAGGCTCTGAAGCGATACAACAGTTCTTTTCTGAGCACCCTGAAAGTCGCGACTTTTTAAACTGGAAAGCTCAATATCAACCCAGCGGGAGTTTTGCGGCTGAAACGTACCATAGTATTAATGCGTTTTATTTAATCAGTTCGACCGGCAGCCAGCAGGCCGTACGCTGGGTAATGCGACCGACTGTTTCAGTGTCGGCTGCAGGGTTACAAGGGACTGATGCGTTGCACGATGAGATCACTCACCGAGTGGCCACTGAGAACGTTGTTTTTGACTGGGTTTTTACCTTGGCAGAGGCGAAAGACGATGAAAACAACCCAAGCGTAGCGTGGCCAGAGAGCCGCGAAAAAGTGACGGCCGGTCAAATACTGATTACGGGCGTAACACCACAGTTACAGGGCGAGTGCCACGATATTAATTACGATCCGCTGGTTTTGCCAACCGGGGTTGAAGCAACCCGCGACCCGATACTTCGGGCTCGGTCTGCAGCTTATGCCGAATCTTATCGGCGCAGAGCAAAAGAAGCGTTAATGGGTGAGTTAGAGGAGCCTGGCAATGAGTAACTCACATAAGTTTTCCTTGTCGATGCGCCTGTTTCACTGGGCTATGGCGGCTTTGGTTATTTCGATGCTGGCGGCCGGGTTATTAATGGTTCGCTCATTAGAGCCCTGGCAGTTAAGCATTTTAACCGTGCATAAAGCCTTCGGTGTTGTTGCTGCCGTATTGGTTCTCGCGCGCTTAGTTAATCGTTTGTGCCATCAAATTCCGGCATTACCTGGTGACTTATCGCGTTTACAAAAATTTGTGGCTAAGGCTTCTCACTGGCTGCTCTATTTGCTGTTGTTCGCCATGCCTATTTCCGGGTATTTAATGCAGTACGTTGCTGGACGACCCATTGACGTATTTGGCTGGTTCCGCTTACCGGCGGCGCTTACTGTCGACATTGAGAACTACGCCGTATTCCGGGAACTGCACGGCTGGCTGGCAATAGCACTTTTGGCACTGGTTGTTTTGCACGTTGCTGCGGCTTTGCATCATCACTTTATTCGTAAGGACAAAGTTCTGAAAAGTATGCTTTAGTACGTTACTGCCTAACGCTGTTTATATTGTGTTGGGCAGTAGCCTCGCAACACTCCCGCAGGACGCAGTTTAACGCTAAAACTATTTAGCGTCGTTAAGTGAACTCTTTGTCTGGCCCACTCGTATAACGAATAACATATTTAAACGCTCATTGGGTTTACTTGATAATCCAATTCGTACCACATCGAATCTGTGCGGGTAACCCCTAGCACTCTAAATTCAGACCAGGGGAACCTTTGGCTATAAAAAAACGAAGTTCACTGATAGCGATCATCCTTTATATTGTGGGTTTAATTCCTTTATTAATGGTTGCAGCCTGGATCGGAGCTTTAGTGGAGGAACGAATTAAGCAATCCGCTAAAGATGAAGCATTAACAGAGCTTCTGCTTGCTAAGTCTTCTTTAGAAGCGTCTTTTTTCAGAGATGTTTTTTTATCCGATAGTCTGGCAACCGTATTCAGTATCGACCCTGAAGAAGCGTCTAAGAATTTTCAAAACATTGGTTCTCGTCTGATTGAGAGATCGCAAAATGTTCGTAACGTTGGTATAGCACCAAATGATGTGGTCGAGAAAATTCTACCTCTAAAAGGAAATGAAAAAGCTATTGGTTTAGATTTCAGAACCGTACCTTCTCAATATAAAACGGTGAAAGCTGCTCGTGACTTAAAAGATGTCTTTCTTGCAGGACCTTTAGAACTTGTTCAGGGTGGACGTGCGGTTATAGCCCGGCTTCCTATTTTTTATGATTACCCACGCAGCGAGAATTACTGGGGTTCAATAAGTGTGGTTATTGATTACGACAGACTGATGAACTCAGCAGGGCTTTTTGATATTGAGAATGCCAAAGTCGCTTTACGCGGAGTTAATGGACTTGGGGAAAAAGGAGAAGTATTTGAAGGGGACAAACTAACTTTTGAGCAGTCGGATTATCAAGGAACTTTAATAGTTCCTAATGGTGAATGGGCGGTAGCTGCGAAATTTGATGCGACAATCACTCAAACACAATCTCTTCTAATCGATATTGGGCGGCTGAGCCTATTATTTTTGTACACGTTGGTTTTCTTTGGAACCTTTATGCTTTGGCGTTCTTACCGAATAGAGCGCAGTATGGCGAATCGAGATGCTTTAACTCAGCTTTTTAATCGACGGTTTTCACTCAGTTATCTTGAAAACTTAATGAGTAAGAGAAAGCCCCAAAAACACTTTTATGTGTTGGTTATTGATCTCAACCGATTTAAGGAAGTGAATGATAAATATGGTCATGATGCCGGGGATAGCATGTTACAACTCGTAGCTCATGGTCTTGAAAAGTCGGTTCGAAGCTCGGACATCGTTGCCCGAATGGGAGGCGACGAATTTTTAGTCGTTGTGAATAGAGTTGAGACCGAAGAAGCCATTGCATCTATCATTGAAAATATAAAAAAGAACGTTGAAAGTGAGAGCATCGAAGTGTCCGGAAGTACATTAAAACCATCGTTGAGTATTGGTTTCGCTGGTAACACAGAGGGCGCGGGCACACCGAAAGATCTTTTGAAGCTTGCTGATCAGAGAATGTACGCGGATAAGAGTAAGGGCTAAGTGTATGCCTTTATCTTACTGTTTTTTTCTTCTACACTTAGTGATGAAATGGAAAGAAAACGCACTGACATTTTTAATGATTAAGGAGGCTTTATGACAGGGCCAATGAATCCGAAAGTTAAAAAACACGAGCAGGATCTGACCGAAGAAGAAAAGCGCAAGCTGCAGTCACAGCAGGACAAAGAGAACCAGAGCCGCGAAGATCACCGTCGGCCGGGTTCAACGCATGACACGCATTCGCAGAAAGACAAGCAGATTGCTCCTGAGCAACGTGGCAAGGACTCCCAATAAGGATAGGAGGCTATTATGCCGGACGTTTGGCGCGATAAAGACGAGCGTATGAGGCGATAAGGCAAAAGCAGTAGTCGATTGAAGCTGACGACTGACGGCTTTGATGGTTTAATATAACCACCCGTTGCAAGGAAAAGTAGTCAGTTTGTCATGGCCGACACGCAGTACATCACCAAAAATCGTCTTTCTCAGGAAGTAAACCAAACCCGCTTATGGGTCGCTATTATCGGCGCGCCCGTGGCGGGTTTTTTAATGTATAAACTGCCTAATCTCTGGTGGATTGTTGGGCTCATTTATCTCTTCGCTATTATTGGTGCGGCATCCACTAAACGTTCAGGTGCGAAAGGCGAATTAAAAACACTTAGGCTTTTAGAAAAACTCCCCGATAGCTATGTCTTGTTTAACCAGGTTGATGTACCCAACCCACGAGCAAAACGCGGCTTCACCGAGTTGGATTTGATTGTGGCAGGCCCTAACGGCGTGTTTGTTGTAGAAGTGAAAAACAACAACTCTAAGGTAACAGGAGATGAGCAAGCGGCTAATTGGATAGCTCATAAAGTAGGGCGCAAAGGTGGTCGTTACACCGCTAAAGTTCGCAATCCCATTAAGCAGTTAAAAAAACAGGTTCATGTTTTAGCGGAGCATCTTAAGAAAAACCGCGCATCAACCTGGATAGACGGCGTGGTGTTTTTCTCACACCGCAGCGCTCGAGTGAAGTTGTCGACCCCGCCAAGCGTACCGGTTATTCAACGTAAAGGGTTGGTCGAGTATATTTTGAGCTATCAGCCCAAGCGGGCACCCTCAAATGTAGAGAAAGTCGTGCAGCAGCTAGTAGAACTTAAGCAAATGACGGTTTAGTAATACTAACCAATGATTCTTCATACTTTTGCCACAACCTGTTAACAAAACCGTAACAAAGTTCTTTTAATGTGTCGCGGTGTGTGGTACTTATGAGTTGTGGCTTTTTTGTTAATAAATGAAAGCTACAGCGCTAATACCATAATTAAAAAAGTTGTATCAAAAAAGCAGAGGGTCATACCATGGATAATTCCGAAGAACTGCAAAAGGTAAATGACAAGTCTGGAAAGGGTCGCGCCGCAAAACGTAAATGGCGTGAAATAGAACAACTAAAAGAGAAGTACCGGTTGCGGGAAGAACTCTCTGAAATGGATTACTCGCTAGAGCTCGATTTAGAAGAAATCGAATTATAAAAAAGAACGCCGTCTGGGGTAGCTCAGACGGCGTTTTGCTTTTTCGCGACTGAAAAACAGCTTAGCGGATTTGTGCCAACATCTGTTTTAATGCTTTTGGCGCACCGGCCGCTATGTTGCCTGACTGAATGTAGTTGTGACCACCTTGAAAGTCACTGACTATGCCGCCTGCTTCGCGAATTAATAATTCGCCGGCCAGCATGTCCCAGGGTTTTAAACCCATCTCCCAAAATGCATCGTGACGTGCAGCAGCTACGTAGGCTAAATCTAAAGCGGCTGCGCCTGCGCGACGTACGTCAGCACAGTGTTCAAACAGCTTGCTAAACATTTCCAGATACTCGGGGGTGCGATTTTTCATTTTGAACGGGAAACCGGTTGCCAAAATTGCGCCTTTCAATTCCACTTTAGGCGAAATACGTAAACGACGACCATTCAGCTGCGCGCCTGCACCACGAGATGCGGTAAACAGTTCTTCACGCATAGGGTCATACACAACGGCCTGTTGAACAGAGCCTTTGTGAAGCAACGCTATAGAGATACAAAAATGGGGGATACCGCGCATGTAATTGGTGGTGCCGTCGAGCGGATCGATAACCCACTGGAAGTCATTTTCTTTACCAGCCTGGGTACCGCTTTCTTCTGCAATGATGCCATGGTCCGGGTAGGACTTTTTAATTGTGTTGATAATAGCCTGCTCTGCGGCTTTATCCATTTCAGTAACCCAGTCATTTAAGCCTTTTGATTCGGCTTCAACAGGGCTGCCCTGATCGAAATTTTTAACTAAAATTTTGCCGGCCGCACGCGCTGCGCGCACCGCAATATTTAACATCGGATGCATACCAATTACCTGTGCTGTAAAAGAACAATTTTCGGTCGCGAATCATACCAGTGTTACGGTATCATGCCAAACTTTTCCATAAGTCGAGAAAAATCCAAGGGAAACGCCATGCTTGATAACATTCGTATTGTTCTGGTGAACACGTCTCACACCGGGAACATAGGCTCTGTTGCCCGTGCCATGAAAACCATGGGACTGTCTAAATTAACTTTAGTGGATCCAGTACAAGAGCCAGACAGTCATGCATCCGCTTTGGCCGCTGGCGCGACAGATATTCTCGCATCGGCGACTATTGTGGATACCCTGCAAGAAGCTATTGCCGATTGTGGCTTAGTTATCGCGACCAGTGCTCGTAATCGTACGCTGGACTGGCCGCTTTTAGGGCCTCGTGAGTGCGCTGGCAAAGTGCTGGAAGAAGTAGGACAGCACGAGGTGGCTTTGGTGTTTGGTCGTGAAAACAGTGGCCTAACCAATGAAGAGTTGCAGCTAAGTCAGTTCCACCTGCATATACCAACAAACCCGGATTACAGTTCTCTGAATCTGGCTATGGCGGTACAAACCGTGTGCTATGAACTGCGCATGCAGTGGCTGGAATCGCAACAACGCAGCTCTGGAGAATTACCGGAATACCCAAGAGCCGAAGATTTAGAACGGTTTTACGAGCACCTTGAGAAGACGTTGAGCCAAACAGGGTTCATTGTGCGTCATCATCCAGGGCAAGTAATGACGAAATTACGCCGCTTATTCAACCGTGCCCGGCCGGAAGAGAACGAAATTAATATTTTGCGGGGCATTTTAGCCTCGGTGGATAAATCGACAGGCAATACTTGACTAAAATAGTCAGGAATGTAAAATTTCATAACATATTATGCTGATTTAAACACCAGAGGAAACCACCATGCGCCTGACGTCAAAAGGTCGATATGCAGTTACAGCTATGCTGGACGTTGCGCTTTTCACTGCAAATGGCCCTGTGCCGTTAGCGGACATTTCTGAGCGTCAGGGAATATCTCTGTCGTATTTAGAGCAATTGTTTGCGCGTTTGCGTAAGCACGGGCTGGTGGACAGTGTACGCGGTCCGGGTGGTGGTTACCGTCTGGGTTGCCCGGCAACCGATATTTCTGTTGGTGCGGTCATTCATGCAGTTGATGAATCTATCGATGCGACTCGTTGTCAGGGTAAAGCTAACTGCCAGGGTGGTGAGCGTTGTCTGACTCATTCGTTGTGGGAAGGCTTAAGCGACCGTATAGCGGATTTCCTGGACGGCATTACCTTGGCTGAACTGATGAAAAAGAGCGATGTTGGTGATGTTCTGAGTCGGCAAAATTCACTTCATAATAAAAGTGAAGAAGAGATTAAGTTAAACTCACACCTTTAATAGTGTCTTTAGTTTGTCAGGAGCAACGAAGTGCCCAAGCTACCCCTTTATTTTGATTATGCTGCAACCACCCCTGTAGATCCTGTTGTAGCAGAAAAGATGATGGGCTGTTTAACTCAGGATGGTCTCTTCGGAAACCCTGCGTCACGTTCACATAAATACGGCTGGCAGGCTGAGGAAGCCGTTGATGTTGCCCGGCATCAGGTTGCTGATTTAATCAATGCCGATGCGCGCGAAATTGTGTTTACCTCCGGCGCGACCGAATCGGACAATCTGGCAATAAAAGGTGCGGCTCAGTATTACTCGGCTAAAGGCAAGCATATCATTACCCTGAAAACTGAGCACAAAGCAGTATTAGATACTTGCGCTCAGTTAGAAAAAGAAGGCTTTGAAGTTACTTACCTGGATGTTGGCAGCGACGGGCTGCTGGATATGGATTTGTTCCGCTCAGCTCTGCGCGAAGACACTGTCCTGGTAAGCGTTATGCTGGTTAATAACGAAGTTGGCGTTATTCAGGACATTGCTGCTATTGGGCAACTTTGCCGTGAAAATGGCACCTTATTCCACGTTGATGCTGCCCAGGCCTCCGGTAAAGTTTCTATGGATATGGCTGAGTTGCCTGTCGATTTAATGTCGCTTTCTGCGCACAAAATGTATGGTCCTAAAGGTATTGGGGCGCTCTATGTGCGTCGTACGCCCAGAGTTCGGCTACTTGCGCAAATGCATGGTGGCGGTCACGAACGGGGCATGCGTTCAGGTACCTTACCAACGCACCAGATTGTCGGCATGGGTGTTGCTGCTGAAATTGCTCGTAATGAGTTGGAGCTGGAGCCTTCGCGGGTTAAAAACCTGCAGCAGCGGTTATGGAAGGGTGTTAGTCAGTTAGAAGGCGTAACCCTTAATGGCTCTGACCAGCAACGGGTTCCGCATATTACCAATATCAGCTTTGCCGGAGTCGATGGTGAACTGCTGCTAATGGCGTTAAAAGATCTTGCGCTTTCGTCGGGCTCGGCTTGTACATCAGCAAGTGTTGAACCCTCGTATGTATTACGAGCATTAGGCGTTGAACATGAGCTGGCAATGAGCTCATTGCGTTTTAGCATTGGCCGTTACACGTCTGAAGATGATATCGACAGTGCAGTAGAGCTTATCCACCGCACTATCGGTACCTTGCGAGGGGCTGCTTAGTCTTTCAGCAGGCCGGCAAAGGTTTTGCGGAATTTAGCCAGCTTAGGAGAGATGACCGCCTGACAATACGGATTTTCCGGATTCCGGGCGTAGTAGTTCTCGTGGTAATCCTCAGCCGGATAAAAGGTTCCTAACTCTGTAACCTCAGTTACTATAGGTGCTGCAAATGCATCGTCAGCCTCCAGCTCTGCAATAATTTCCTCGGCTTCTCGTTTTTGCTCGTCATTATGATAGAAAATTGATGTGCGATATTGCGTGCCAACATCATTACCCTGACGATTCACCTGAGTAGGATCGTGCAGGGTGAAGAAGATTTCTAAGATTTGACGGTAAGAGATCTGCTCCGGATCGTACTGGAGTTGAGCGACTTCTGCGTGGCCCGTGTTTCCCGTGCAAACTTGTTCGTAAGTGGGGTTTGGCGTATGACCACCCGTGTAACCGGATTTAACCGACTGCACGCCTTTCACCTGAAGGAAAGCGGACTCAACACACCAGAAGCAGCCACCACCCAGAGTAGCTTGTTGGTATTCATTGTTCGCCATGTCAGAACTCCTTATCGTCAAATAGACGTCTATATGGCTAATTTGTTTTAGCATCCTAGCTGAGAATAAGTGAAAAAACAATCACTGGGTATTCGATTTCTGTGCTGATCTCACGTATAATCCGCGCGACTAATTTATCCCTTTATTTTATTGGAGTTTATAACCATGGCTTTAGAGCGCACTCTATCAATTATCAAGCCTGATGCAGTTGCAAAAAACTTAATCGGCGCTATCTACAACCGTTTTGAATCTGCTGGCCTTCGCATTGTTGGTGCTAAAATGATGCACTTAAGCAAAGAACAGGCGGAAGGTTTCTACGCTGAACACAAAGAGCGTCCTTTCTTTGGTGCTTTGGTTGAATTCATGACTTCAGGTCCTATCGTTGTCCAGGTTCTTGAAGGTGAAGACGCTGTGCGTAAAAACCGTGACATTATGGGTGCTACGAATCCTGCAGAAGCACTGGCAGGAACTATCCGTGCCGACTATGCTGAAACTATAGACGAAAATGCGGTACATGGTTCAGATGCAACTGAATCTGCTGCACGCGAAATCTCTTACTTCTTCAGCGACGAAGAAGTTTGCCAGCGCACTCGCTAAGACGTAAGAAAATATGGCCTGACGGAAACGTCAGGCTACATCAGAACACTGGAGCTTTATGACCAACGCAATAGATAAAAAAGTGAACTTACTCGACCTGAATCGTGAGGGAATTAAAGAATTCTTTCGTGAAATGGGTGAGAAACCGTTTCGTGCCGAACAGGTTATGAAATGGCTGTATCACTTTTGTGTCGATGACTTTGATGAGATGACGAATCTCAATAAAGCTTTGCGTGAAAAGCTCAAGCAAGTAGCTGAAATTCGCGCACCTGAAATTCGAGAACAACAGCAGTCGTCAGATGGCACCATTAAGTTCGCGATGACTTTGTTTGACGGTCAGGACGTGGAAACGGTATGGATACCCGAAGGTGACCGCGCTACTTTGTGCGTGTCTTCTCAGGTTGGTTGTGCATTAGAGTGCACTTTCTGCTCAACAGGGGCTCAGGGTTTTAACCGTAACCTCAGTGTGGCAGAAATTATCGGCCAGGTGTGGCGGGTGAACCAGCTTTTAGGAGCTTACGGGAAAACCGGAATTAAACCCGTAACGAACGTTGTGATGATGGGCATGGGTGAACCACTGCTTAACTTAAACAATGTTGTTCCGGCAATGGAGTTAATGTTAGATGATCTGGGCTTTGGTTTATCAAAGCGTCGTGTCACTTTAAGTACTTCCGGTGTTGTTCCCGCATTGGAAAAGTTACGTGAACGCATTGATGTCATGCTGGCAATTTCGCTGCATGCACCAGACGATGAACTCCGTAACGAAATTGTACCTGTTAATAAAAAGTACAATATTGAAGAATTTCTGGCATCGAGCCGTCGTTATGTTGAGCAGTCAAAAGCTCAGCGTAAAGTCACGGTAGAGTATGTCATGCTGGACCATGTGAATGATTCAACCGATCAAGCGCATGCACTGGCAAAAACCTTAAAAGATACCCCCAGTAAAATTAATCTTATTCCTTTTAACCCGTTCCCGGGCTCGGACTACGGTCGTTCCAGTAATTCGCGTATTGACCGTTTTGCTAAGGTACTGATGGAATATGGGTTTACCGTAATGGTAAGAAAAACCCGGGGTGACGATATTGACGCAGCTTGCGGACAATTGGTCGGCGATGTCATTGATCGTACAAAACGCATACTGAAGCGTCAGCAGAAACAGCGTGGTGGAGAAGCGATAGCTGTAAAGACCGCGTAAATTAACAGAATCGCAGGCACAAGGAGTGTGATAATGCGAGCCGCTTTATTATTGATAGCCGTAGTGCTATATGGTTGTACCGCTAACCCTGAACAGTCGGTTTCTGAGGGTAAAGATGTACGGTTGCAGCTGGGACTTGCTTACTTAGCGCAAGGGAAGTTAAAACTTGCGCATCCACATTTGCAAACCGCGTTAAAGAATAACCCTCAGTCTCTGGATGCCAACCTTGCCTTAGGACAATGGTATTTATCGACAAATGACGTTGATTCAGCTTTGTCACTTTACCAACAGGCATTATCATGGCAACCTATGAGCGGTGCATTGTACAATAACTATGCGGTTGCACTGTGTGTGGCTGGTGACTGGAAAACAGCACTGACGTATTTTGATAAAGTGAGGTTGGATAGTAAGTATTCACATCACGACCGGGCCAGGAAAAACAGAGCCGAATGCCTGGCACGAGGAAGTCACGACGCAGCTCAACCATAACAGGGAAACCCCTTACAATCATGACTGCTGAAAACGAACCAACACAAGATAACGAAAAAACAGAACCTGAAGCGGTAAAAGAAACAGAACAAAAGCCGAGCAAGGGTCCTGGACAAATACTAAAAGAAGCTCGTGAAGCAAAAGGCCTAAGCCAACGCGAGGTTGCAGACCAATTGCGTCTGCGAAAGCAGATTATTGAGTTGCTGGAAGCCGATGACTACTCCACTTTTTCGACGCCTACTTTTATTAAGGGCTATTTAAGAGCTTATGCCAAGTTGCTGGACCTGGATGACACTGAGTTATTTCAGGCCTACAAAGCAAAAGGCTTCCAGGAAGTTCAAAGTAGCCAAATGCAGAGCTTTTCACGACGTAAAAAGCATCAGGAAAACGATAACCGCTTAATGCTGATTACTTATGTGGTCATTATTGTTGTTATTGCCTTGGTTATCTGGTGGTGGCAAGAACCTGATCTTGGTTTTAATGAAAAAGCTAACGGCACTCAGGAAAGTTCAGAAGCTGCTCCGACAAATACGGATGATGAAGCCGACAGTGTTGGCGGTATCGAAATTTCGAGTCAGCCGACCGAGCCACAAATTCGGCCTGACGAAGAAGACGCCGTACTAGAGTCAGATGTTGAAGCTGAAGACACTAACGTCGCTGTTGAGTCTGTTCAGGAACCGACCACAGAGGACGAAGAACTGAGTAGCGAGTCGGCGGGCGACACCTCAGCCGGTGCTGAACCGGTTACTGAAGAGGCTCCCCCTGAAACTCAGTCAGCAGAAGCTGATGCAGAGCCGGTGGAAGCCGCTCAGGTGCCGGCAGAGCAACCTGAGCAGCCTGAAGCGAGTTCAGCCAGTTTGGTTTTAGAGTTTAGTGAAGAGTGTTGGGTGAAAATTGATGATGCCACCGGTGAAACTCAGGCCGTTGGTGTTAAAGCAGCGGGCTATCGCATGCCGGTTCCGGGCGAAGCTCCATTTTCAGTTACATTATGTAAACCCGAAGCAGTTAACGTAAGTTTTAACGGTAATGCAGTTGATATGAGCCAGTTCCGTACGGGCCGTGTTGCGCGCTTTACCGTGCCGACAGAGTAGTAGAGGTCAATTTAAGGTTATGATGCACGAAAATCCAATTAAACGCCGTCCTTCACGCCGTTTGTATGTAGGTAATGTACCTATTGGCGATGGCGCACCGATTGCTGTGCAGTCTATGACAAATACTGAAACAACCGATGTTGATGCTACCGTTGCCCAAATCGATGCGTTGGCTCAGGCAGGGGCTGATATTGTTCGGGTTTCGGTACCGACAATGGAAGCGGCTGAAGCTTTCAAGCAAATCAAATTACGCAGCTCTGTCCCTCTGGTTACTGACATTCATTTCGATTATCGCATAGCACTAAAAGTTGCTGAATACGGCGCAGACTGTTTACGCATTAACCCGGGCAACATTGGCCGTGAAGACAGAATCAAAGCCGTTGTTGATGCTGCGCGTGAGCGTAATATTCCAATTCGCATAGGTGTTAATGGCGGGTCGTTGGAAAAAGATTTACAGGAAAAATATGGTGAGCCAACGGCTGAAGCCTTAGTTGAGTCTGCCATGCGGCATGTCGATATTCTCGACAAACTCGACTTTCATGACTTTAAAGTCAGCGTTAAGGCATCCGATGTATTTTTAGCGGTAGAGTCGTACCGGCTGCTTGCGAAAAAAATAGATCAGCCACTGCACCTGGGTATTACTGAAGCCGGAGGCAAACGTAGCGGAGCGGTTAAGTCGTCAGTTGGCTTAGGCATGTTATTGGCCGAAGGTATTGGTGACACGCTTCGAGTTTCGCTAGCGGCCGATCCGGTCGAAGAAATTAAAGTGGGATTCGATATTTTGAAGTCACTGCGCATCCGCGCACGTGGTATCAACTTTATTGCCTGCCCAAGCTGTTCGCGTCAGGAATTTGATGTAATTAGCACGGTTAATGAGCTGGAACAGCGTCTGGAGGATATAACCACGCCTATGGATGTTTCAGTTATAGGCTGTGTCGTTAATGGCCCGGGTGAAGCTTTGATATCGCATGTAGGCCTTGCCGGTGCGAAGAATAAAAGTGGTTTGTACATTGGTGGTGCCCGGCAAAAGCTGCGTCTGGATAACCATAATTTAGTGGATGAGCTGGAAGCGCAAATTCGCGAGCAAGTGAAGTTTATTGAAGCTAATAAAATTGACGTAAAAGAAATTAACGGTTGATTTTACCCGCATCGACAAAGTCCTTATAATACCCGCTTATTTTCTGTATCGATAACCAGACGAGAAGGTTCCGTGGCGAATACAATACAAGCAATTCGTGGCATGAATGATTTGTTGCCAGAGCAAAGTCCGGCCTGGCAGCAGGTTGAAGCAGTAATACGACGTGTTGCTGCAGGCTACGGCTATAGTGAAATCCGTATGCCTGTGCTGGAAAGTACGCAACTTTTTAAACGTTCAATTGGCGAAGTAACGGATATTGTCGAGAAGGAAATGTACACTTTCGACGACCGTAACGGTGAAAGCGTCACTTTGCGCCCTGAGGGAACGGCCAGCTGTGTTCGTGCAGGGAATCAACACGGTTTGCTGTATAACCAAATTCAGCGTTTGTGGTACATGGGCCCCATGTTCCGTTACGAACGCCCGCAAAAAGGTCGTTATCGTCAATTTCACCAGTTTGGTATTGAAACCTTTGGTTTAGAAAGTGCTGATGCCGACGCTGAAGTTATTTTGCTTTCTGCACGACTATGGCGTGAGTTTGGTATTGCGGATCAGGTTGAGCTGCAACTGAATTCTTTAGGGTCCAATGAAGCACGGGCGAATTATCGGGATGCGTTGAAAAATTACTTATCTGACTACATTAGCGAGTTGGACGAAGACAGTAAACGCAGGCTGGAAAGCAACCCGCTGCGTATTTTGGATAGTAAAGATGAAAACACTCAAAGGATTCTTGAAGGTGCGCCAAGCTTGTCCGAATACTGGGACGCAGAATCGAAAGAACACTTTGAGCAATTAACTGCTCGCCTGGAGGCGGCCGGTATTTCCTATACCCTGAACGAACGTTTGGTGCGTGGTCTGGATTATTACAACCGTACCGTGTTTGAATGGGTAACCACAGCCTTAGGTGCTCAGGGCACTGTTTGTGCGGGCGGCCGTTATGATGGTCTGGTTGAACAGTTAGGCGGTAAAGCAACGCCTGCGGTTGGTTTTGCAATGGGTATGGAACGTCTTGTACTGCTATTGCAGGAGCAAGATAAGCTGACTCCAAGACGAGTCGTTGATGCTTACTTAATGCCGTTAGGCGAGGAAGCGGAACTAAATGCCCCGCGAATTGCCGAACAGCTGAGAAATGAGTTACCGGAACTGCGGCTGGTAAGCCACTGTGGCGGCGGTTCCATGAAAAAGCAAATGAAAAAAGCTGATAAGTCGGGTGCAGAAGTTGCGCTGATTATCGGTGCTGATGAAATCGCTCAGCAGCAAGTAACGGTGAAGCCGTTGCGTACTGCTGAAGAACAACAAACTCTGGGCTGGCAGGCTCTTATAGAATTCCTGCAGCCGCTGACAAGAGGGTAGTCAGGTGGATAATACCGAAGAACAACAAGTAGAACGTTTAAAAGAATTTTGGAAAGAGCACGGTAAAGGTATTGTTGCCGGTGTTGTTATTGGTTTCGGTCTTTTCTATGGCTGGCGCTACTACGACCAGCACACGCTGGAAACACAAGAGCGTGCGTCAGCAAACTATGAACAATTAACCTCTGGCTTGTCTGAAGGTAGCGAGAACGCCTTACTCGAAGCTCAAAACTTTGTCAGCGAAAACCCAGAAAATGTGTACGCACAGCTTGTTGCGTTCCAATTGGCACAGCATGCGGCTGAACGCGCAGACCTGGCAACGGCAGTCACCGTTTTACAGTCAGTTGTAGATAACGCTGATGATGAAAACATGTCGGCTTTGGCGAGTATTCGTTTAGCTCGGGTGTTAATTGCTCAGGAACAACTGGATACGGCTTTAAGCTTGGTTCAAAAACCTTTGCCTGAGGCTTACGCGGGTTTTGCGGCAGAGTTGGAAGGTGACATACTTGCTGAGCAGGGCAATACCGAAGAAGCCCGGGCAGCTTATGAACGCGCACTGCAGGCAGGCGAGTCATTGACTCCGGCTTTGCAAATGAAACTCAACAGTCTGGCTAAGTCATAATGCAATTGATTAAACGCTTTATTAAAGGCAGCTTATTGTTTTCTGCCACTCTTCTTGTTACCGGTTGTTCTATTTTTGGTGACGATGACGAAGAACCGAAATTTGCCGAGTTACAGCCTATTTCTTCGGAAGTACAGCCACGAGTTTTATGGGATGCCTCTGTTGGTAGTGGCATAGGAGAGTATTTTTCCCGACTGAACCCTGTGGTTGAGTATGGCAAAGTTTTTGCCGCTGATCGTAATGGATTAGTCAGTGCTTTTGATAAGTCCACAGGTGAGCGCTTATGGCGAATTGATTTACGTCAAAGTATTCAGTTTGACCAGGCAACCGATGAAGGTTGGTTTAGCGGTATTTTCTCAAGCCCATTCCCTGCGCGTATTTCAGGTGGTTTAGTAGCGAGTTATGATCGTATTTTTCTGGGAACAGAGAACGGTGATGTCGTTGCACTAAATGCTGAAAACGGTGACATTGTCTGGCACGCAGAAGTCAATAACGAAGTTATATCCGACCCTGCTGTCGGTGAAGGCCGGGTTGTTGTGCATACTGGTGGCGGAAAAGTTATTAGCCTGGATGCAGAGACTGGTGAGCAGCAATGGGAATATGAATATCAAGCTCCGATGCTGACAGTTCGTGGGGCCTCTGCACCTGCCATTATTAGTGGTGGTATCGTTGTTGGAGACAGCAATGGTTCAGGCATGGTGCTTATTGCCAATAATGGACAGCAGGCGTGGACTCAAACCATTGGTAAGCCAAGCGGAAGCAATGAGCTCGAACGCCTGGCGGACGTTGATGCGAAGCCAGCTGTTCAAGGTACTACATTGTACATGATTGCTTTTAACGGTGAGCTAGTTGCGCTGGAACTAAGAGATGGCGAAGTACGCTGGAAACGCGACTATAAAGCTTTTGAGAATATGCTGGTAACCAATGGCCGGATATTTTTAACTGACGTGAAAAGCCACGTTTATGCGCTAGAGCAAAATGGTGGTGTAGAACGTTGGGGGAATTCACAGCTGTTTGGACGTAAGTTAAGTGCGCCTGCATGGCATCGCGATTACGTTGTTGTCGGTGACTTTGAAGGTTATTTGCATTGGTTAGACAGCGACAGTGGTGATATCGTAGGCCGTTATGAAGTCGGTGGCGATGGCGTTTATGTAGCGCCGGTTGTTGATGACAATATTATGTATGTACAGACTCGGGACGGTGATATCATCGCGCTCGATATTCAATCAGGAAATTAATAAGAGATGTTACCTGTTGTCGCGCTGGTTGGGCGCCCAAATGTGGGGAAATCCACGCTTTTTAATCGTTTAACGCGGACACGCGACGCACTGGTAGCGGACTTTCCCGGGTTAACCCGGGATCGTAAATACGGTCAGGCAAATTACGACGGTTTTCAGTTTATTGTTATTGATACCGGTGGTATCCATGGCGATGAAGAGGGCATTGATGAAGAAATGGCAAAGCAGTCCCTGCTTGCTGTTGATGAAGCCGATGTTGTGCTCTTTATGGTCGATGCCCGCGACGGTGTGACCGTTGGCGATCAAGCTATTGCGGAACATTTGCGTAAGCAAAATAAAAAAGTTTATTTAGTCTGTAATAAAATTGATGGTATCGATGCGCACTCTGCGATGGGCGATTTTTATTCGCTGTCTCTGGGTGAACTCTATGGTATTGCTGCTGCTCATGGGCGAGGGGTGGAGCAGTTATTAGAAACCTGCTTTAGACCAATAGCGGAAGAGTACCCCGATGTTATTGTGCCCAAGGACGTTGAGTCTGAAGAGCTTGAGCACGACGAAATCGATTACGAAAAGTTGCCGTTAAAGCTGGCTATTGTTGGCCGTCCTAATGTCGGTAAATCAACTTTAATTAACCGAATACTGGGTGAGGAACGGGTTGTTGTCTATGACATGCCGGGCACCACGCGTGATTCGGTTTATATCCCCATGCAGCGCAACGAGCGCGAATATGTCCTGATAGATACGGCCGGCGTGCGTCGGCGGGGTCGTATTGGCGAAGCCATTGAGAAGTTCTCTGTGGTTAAGACATTGCAGGCAATTGAGGATGCAAACGTTGTCCTGATTGTGGTTGATGCGCGTGAGACTATCAGTGACCAGGACCTTAACCTTATTGGCTTTGCATTAAATGCCGGCCGTTCAATTGTTATTGCAGTGAACAAGTGGGATGGTCTGCAAAATGACCACAAAGAAGAGATAAAGCGCGAGCTTGATCGCCGCTTAGGTTTTGTCGATTTTGCACGGTTACATTTTATCTCTGCTTTGCACGGTACTGGTGTAGGGCATTTGTTTGAGTCGGTGGAAGAAGCCTACAAAAGTGCAACGCAGCGAATTAGCACCTCTAAGCTGACAAAGATTATGGAAATGGCGCAGGAAGAACATCAGCCACCATTGGTTAGCGGCCGCCGGGTGAAGTTAAAGTACGCGCATGCCGGGGGCTATAACCCACCACGTATTATTATTCATGGTAATCAGGTTAAAGATTTACCTGGTGCTTACCAGCGTTATCTCATTAATTACTTCCGTAAAGCGCTGGGCGTAATGGGAACGCCGATAAAAGTGGAATTCCGCGAGCCGGTTAACCCGTATGAAGGAAAGAAAAACCAATTGACGCTATCGCAGCAGCGAAAGCGCAGACGCTTGATGAAGTTCCTGAAAAAGAAAAAGTAGTTTTGATAGAAAAAAGCCTGCAAAAATTACAGGCTTTTTTATTGATTAATTGAAGTCTGAAGGCGCAAAGCGATATTCCGTCAGGCAATAATCGCAAGTCATGACAATTTCACCTTCTTGCGCCAAAATTTCCTGAATTTCTTCAGGGCTTACTGACGCCAGAGCTTCTAATGTTCGCTCACGCGAACAACCACAAACAAAGCTAACACCTTGTGATGGGTACAAATGGACTTTCTCTTCGTGATAAAGGCGATGCAACAGCTCTTCAGCAGGCAAGGTATAAATTTCTTTTGCCGTAATAGTGTCGGTCAGAGTTGCCAGGTGCTCAAAGCCGCTTAAGTCTTTTCCGGTAGCGGGTAAGCGCTGCAGTAACATGCCTGCAGCATGTTCGCCGTCGGCGTGTAACCAGACGCGGGTGTGCAGCTGCTCTGACTGTTCAAAGTAGTTTTCCAGCATGGTAGCAATTGAGTCGGCGTCAGCACTTACGACTCCCTGATAACGCTCACCAGTATCCGGCGTCAAAGTGATAACAAGTTGCCCTTTGCCTATCATTGAGCGCAGATCCGTAGCTCCAAGTTCGCTTTTTAAGCGTGCAATGCCGCGGAGTTCTTGATTATGGTTACCGTTAACTGCGATAAAATTGAGTGGCCCATCCCCCTGAAGCTGCACGGCTATGTGGCCATTAAACTTCAATGTTGCCGTCAGTAACGATACTGCTGCCATCATTTGCCCCAGTAACTCCTGAACCGGAGCAGGGTAATCGTGACCACGAATTAAGGTTTGGTAACTGCTGGTCAACTGAACGAGTTCACCGCGCACATCATGCTCTTCAAAGGTGTAACGTGACAATTGATCAGTTGGGTATTCCATGGACACTCCTATTTATCGACGACAGGGGCTTATTCGCCGCTATCTTTCATTCTGATAAGTTGACGGCGCTGTTTCTTATCCGGCCGTCCTTCCGGGTGCGGATTATACAACGCATTAAGCTTTCTTGCTTCAGCATTTTGTTCGCGCTTTTCAACGCTTTCTGCGGTTTCCTGATAGAGTAGTTGAGCTTCACTTGCGCCCCGACGTTGCTCACTCAAAGCCAGTACTTCGACTTCTTTGGTATCAAAGCCCTGACGCAAAGTAATAACAGCACCCACCTGTACAATTTTTGAAGGCTTGCTACGCTGTCCGTCATAATGTACTTTGCCTGACTGAACCATTTGCCGGGCAAGTGCTCTGGTCTTATAAAACCTGGCTGCCCATAGCCATTTATCAAGGCGAATAGCGTTTTCTTTTCGATTTCTTGTCATAAAAATGCAACGAATTCGTTATAAACTTTGTGTTAATCGATTGTTGACTCATGTTGCCTGCGCTAGAATGCATGAATCGTCTTTTGTCAGTGTAACAAGAATAAGAATAAAGTGACTGTCCGACTCAAACAAATATTTACCGATCCTCAAATGTGGCGCAGATTAATGCAGGCGCTCACGGCTTTCGCGTGGTTTTTGGTCGCGGTGTTACTCGCGCGTTTTACCTGGTCCTTAATTAATCCGGCTGAGCCAGAGGGTGCCGCAGTTTTACCGAAAGTAACCGTTGACGTTGCGGATAACCGGAATACTGACTTAAGTAGTTTAAAATCATTAAACTTATTTGGTACCGCTGAACGAAGTAGCCGTTCAGCGAACACCCGTAACGCGCCGAAAACGTCATTAAACGTCCGCTTGATTGGGGTTTCCGCCAGCTCTAATCCAGAGCGTTCAGCCGCTATTATCCAACAGGGAAGTAAGCAACAAACCTATGTTATTGGTGAGAATCTTGGTAGCTCATCAGTCACGGTTGAAGAAATTCATGCTGACCGTGTCATTCTTGATAATAACGGACGTTTAGAAACTCTGGAAATGGAAGACATTGGCGAAGATCGACCTGCACTATCGCTGGTTATTGATGGTTCAGAAAATGATGAAGGTTCTAATGCTGATGAAAGCAACTTGTCAGACGATGCAAGTGTTGAGGAGCAGTTGGCTCAGGTTGCCAATAACCCGTCTTCTCTACTGGATTACGTGAGTATTTCGCCGGTACAGGCGAATGGTGAACTCAAAGGGTATAAATTAAATTCGGGTAAAAACCCTGAATTGTTTCGAGACGCAGGTTTTCAAAACGGTGACTTAGCAGTAGCCATTAATGGCTATGACCTGACCGATATGGAGCAAGCAATGCTGGCCAGTCAGGAACTCTCAGAGCAAAAGCAAGTCAGTATCGAAATTGAGCGCGACGGTGAACGTATGGAGCTGTCGTTTGAGCTACCGGTAAAACAGGATAATTAATATGAACGTGGCGAAGAGTGGCTTAAAAGCATGGCTGGGAGCCTTAGGGTTAGCTTTAACTCTTATGAGCTCGCCATTAAGCAGCGAAGAGTATGCCGCTAGTTTCAAAAATACCGACATCAACGAATTCATTCAGGTGGTTGGACGTAACCTTGAGAAAACCATCATTATTGACCCAAACGTCAGAGGCAAAATTGATGTCCGCAGCTACGATGTCATGAATGAAGAGCAGTACTATCAGTTTTTCCTGAATGTGCTTGAAGTTTATGGTTTTGCTGTTGTCGAAATGGAATCTGGCGTGTTGAAAGTGATTCGTGACAAAGACGCAAAAACCTCGTCTCTGCCTGTGTTGGACAGAGATACCCGCGGCTCAGGTGACACCATGGTAACTCGTGTTGTGCCGGTAGAAAACGTATCAGTACGTGAATTAGCTCCTTTGCTTCGTCAATTGAACGATCAAAGCGGGGGCGGCATGGTCGTCAGCTATGACCCTTCTAACGTGATTATGATGACGGGTCGTTCAGAAACCGTGCAACGTTTAGTCGAGATTATTGAGCGAGTGGATCAGGCCGGCGATCAGGACGTCGACATGATCAGCCTGGAATACGCTTCTGCGAGTGAAATTGTGCGCATTGCTCAGTCGCTTTATGAAAAAAATAATGAGGGTGTGCCGGCTTTATTGATACCGAAAATTGTTGCCGATGAGCGCAGCAACAGCGTCATTGTGAGTGGCGAACCTCGTGCCCGCTCTCGAGTGGTGAAATTGATTAAACAGCTGGACCAGGACTTAAAAACCGAAGGGAACACACGGGTTTTCTATTTGAAGTATGCCAAGGCCCCCGAGGTTGTTGAAGTATTAAAGAACGTAAGTAGCTCTATTCAGGCGGAAGTAGAGCAACAGACAAGCACGGGAAATAATAGCCAGCGTCGCCGTAGCAGCGGAAACGACACGGTGAGTATTAGCCCGCATGAGCCAACGAACTCGGTTGTTATTACAGCGCAAAAAGACATGCTGGCGTCATTGGAAAAGGTGATTCGGGAGCTAGATATTCGCCGCGCTCAGGTTCAGGTTGAAGCCATTATTGTCGAAATTATGGAAGGCGATAACGTTGACTTTGGCGTGCAGTGGATCAGTGAAGATGGCGGCATGGTGCAGTACAACAATGGTAACCAGGTTCCCATCGGCAGTCTGGCGGCAGGGGCTTATCAGGCTCGCGAAAGACCAGGCACTACGACAACTCGCATTACCGATGGTGGTGTTGAAGTGACCACAACCGAGCCTGACGAGCCAGGTGATATTTCGTTGTTGGCCAATTTACTCGGATCGGTAAACGGCATGATGTTCGGCACAATTCAGAATGATTGGGCTGCTGTCGTGCAGGCCGTCACTCAGGATACTCGTTCCAATATTCTGGCAACACCCAGCATTGTCACGGTGGACAATGAAGAAGCGAGTTTTCTGGTTGGTCAGGAAGTGCCCACTATTAGCGGCTCAACTACTGGCGATAACAATGACAACCCATTCCAGACAGTTGACCGCACCGAGATAGGTATCAAATTAAAAGTTACCCCTCAGATTAACGAAGGCGATGCTGTGCAAATGACGATAGAGCAGGAAGTTTCCAGCTTGAGCGGTGCGACAGCGGTTGACGTTATTATTAATAAACGTGAACTGAAAACAACGGTTATGGCTGACGATGGCGAAACCATTGTACTTGGCGGCCTGATTGATGAAGACGTGCAGGAATCGGTATCCAAAGTTCCTCTATTGGGCGATATTCCTATTTTGGGTAAGTTATTCAGTTCAACATCAACTTCTAAGCAAAAGCGAAACTTAATGGTTTTCATCCGTCCGACAATCGTGCGTGACGGCAACCGTATGCGTGAGCTGAGCTCAGCCAAGTACAACTATATGCGGGCTCTGCAACTGGATGAACGCTCACGAGGCATTTCGTTTATGCCAACTGAGGAAACGCCTTTACTGAATGATTGGGACAGTAAACTGACCCTACCTCCGGGCTTTGATGAATATCTGGAGAAGAAAGGTAAGAAAAACAACGACGACAAAAACAACGAGTCGACAAATGACTGAAGCCAGTGCCATTGCAACAACCCGCCTGCCTTTTGGCTTCGCTAAGCGTTTTGGCGTGGTCGTTGAGCATGGCGAGCCCATGATTCTGCATTGTCGCGCCGGTATTTCTGCAGCAGCATTGAAGGAAGTCCGGCGTGCTATGGGGCAGCCGGTAACAGTAAAAGAGCACGCAGCCAGTGACTTTGAAAGTCTGTTAACTCGTGCTTATCAGCGTGATTCATCCGAAGCCAAACAGCTGATGGAAGATATTGGTAATGAGTCTGACCTATTTTCACTGGCTGATGAATTACCGCAAACCGAAGACTTGCTGGAAAGTGAAGACGACGCGCCTATTATTAAGCTCATTAACGCTATGCTGAGTGAGGCGATAAAGGAAGGGGCTTCAGATATTCATATCGAAACCTTTGAAAAAGCCCTGTTAATTCGTTTCCGTATTGATGGTGTATTGCGTGAAGTGTTGCGTCCAAACCGCAAGTTGTCGTCGCTGCTGGTGTCACGAATAAAGGTTATGGCGCAGCTGGATATCGCTGAAAAGCGGGTACCTCAGGATGGTCGTATCTCATTATTAATTGCCGGGCGGGCGGTAGATGTTCGTGTTTCGACCATGCCGTCGAACCATGGTGAGCGGGTGGTACTGCGTTTATTGGATAAAAACAACGCGCGGCTCAATTTAACTGAACTGGGAATGACTGACGAGAATCGGAAAATTTTCCAGGAACTGATTTATAAACCGCACGGTATTATTTTGGTTACTGGTCCTACGGGGTCGGGTAAAAGTACGACCTTGTATGCAGGCCTTAGTGAGATCAACTCAAAAGATCGTAACATTCTGACCGTAGAAGACCCGATAGAATATGCGATTGATGGCATTGGCCAGACTCAGGTTAATCCTCGTGTTGATATGACTTTCGCTCGCGGTCTTCGTGCTATTTTGCGTCAGGACCCTGATGTTGTAATGGTCGGGGAGATACGAGACGTTGAAACGGCACAAATTGCTGTTCAGGCATCTTTAACTGGCCACCTGGTACTTTCTACTTTGCACACCAACACCGCTGCCGGTGCTATTACCCGTCTGGAAGACATGGGCGTTGAGCCGTTTCTACTATCCTCCAGTTTGCTGGCTGTGTTGTCTCAGCGTTTGGTGCGAACACTCTGTACTGAGTGCAAACAGCCCCATGAGCCAGACGACGAAGAGAAAAGTATGCTGGGGCTCCGTGCTTCAGATAACAGGATAATTTACAGAGCGGGTAGTTGCGAACGGTGTAATCATACGGGTTACCGTGGGCGGACGGGTATTCATGAATTACTGGTTGTCGATGATCATGTGCGTGAGTTAGTGCATAACGGGCACGGTGAGCAGTCTATTGAAAAGTACATTAGACAGTCGACTCCGGGCATTCGTCAGGATGGACTGGAAAAAGTACTGAAAGGCAAAACAACGCTGGAAGAAGTGCTGCGGGTTACCCGCGAGGAGTAAAGGGTGGCGGCATTTGAATATCAGGCTGTTGAAGCTAACGGCAGAAAGAAAAAAGGGGTTTTAGAAGCCGACACTGAGCGGCAGGTACGCCAGTTGCTGCGAGAGCAAGGCTTAATGCCATTAAGCATAAACCCCGCAGCCGACCAAGACAGAAAAAAAGCCTTAACGCCGCGTTTCGGCTTGCCTCAACGTAAAGTTAAAGCTCAGGATTTAGCACTGATAACCCGTCAGTTGTCTACGTTGGTGGGTTCTGCACTTCCCATTGAACAGGCGCTGCTGGCTGTTGCGGATCAAACCGAGAAGCCACGACTGAAAAAGCTGCTAATGTCGGTGCGAAGTAAAGTTGTTGAAGGTTACGGGCTGGCAGAAGCCATGTCTGAGTTTCCCGGGGTATTTGACTCCTTATATACAGCAATGGTGGCTGCCGGGGAAAAGTCCGGGCATTTAGACACGGTGCTGGACGAGCTGGCAAACTATACCGAACAGCGACAGCACATGAAAAGCCAGCTGACTCAGGCGCTTATCTATCCGCTCATGCTGACTCTGGTTGCCGTTGGTATCGTCGTCTTCTTGCTGGTTTCTATTGTGCCGCAGATAGTGGATAACTTCTCCACTATGGGACAAGAGTTGCCCCCTACAACGCTGGCAATGATTGCCATAAGTGAGTTCTTACAGAACTGGGGGCTGTGGTTGTTAATAGCTATCGCTTTAGTGTTGGTGGTTTTTAATCAGTGGCTGCGAAACGAAAAAAATCGCCTGAAATATCATCGCAGATTGTTAAAACTTCCGATGCTGGGCAAGGTCATAAGAGGGGTGAGTACGGCCCGTTTTGCCAGAACACTCAGTATTTTGACTTCTTCCGCTGTCCCGCTGCTTGACGGCTTGCGCATTACATCGTCAGTGATAGGCAATTTGGCCATACGGCAGGCTATTGATGAAGCTGCTGACCGCGTTCGCGAGGGCTCTTCAATGCGAGGTGCGCTGCAGGAAACCGGGTTATTTCCACCAATGATGTTGCACATGATAGCGGCAGGCGAAAAGTCCGGTGAATTGCAGCAGATGCTGAAGCGGTGTGCAGATAACCAGGATAAAGAGTTTGAGAATTTGGTATCGGTCAGTTTAAAGATATTCGAGCCAGTGCTCATTGTGACTATGGCAGGTATCGTATTTTTTATCGTGCTGTCTATCATTCAACCCATTTTACAATTAAATAATAGTGTAGGGCTTTAGCTATGAGACGTAATCAATCAGGTTTTTCATTAGTCGAAGTAATGGTCGTTATTGCCATTATCGGTATCTTGGCGACTATGGTACTGCCCAATGTTCTGGGCAATCAGGAAAAAGCGAATGAACAAAAAGTTATCGCTGACATTGTTGCTTTAGAAAATGCATTGGCACAGTATCACCTCGACAACGGCATGTTCCCAACGACTGAGCAAGGTCTTGAAGCTTTAGTTAACGAACCAAATTTAGATCCTCAACCGCGCAGTTATCGTCGTGGTGGCTATATCCGCCGTTTGCCTCAGGACCCGTATGGTAATGACTATCTGTTATTGAACCCGGGCCAGTATGACGACGTTGATATTTTCTCGCCGGGTCCTGATGGGCAGCCGGGCACTGATGATGACTTCGGCAGTTGGATGATTGGCAACAACGACCGTGATCAATAAGCGTCGTCAGTTTGGTTTTACCTTAATTGAAGTCATGCTGGTGATGGCCATTCTTGGCCTTATCGCCAGCGCTGTTGTGTTTACCCTGCCAGGCAGTGAGCGTGGCGGTGACTCTCCTCATAACGCTGCTGTTGCGCTACGCCAGCAGCTCAACTACGCACGTGAATATGCCATGGTTCGGCAGCAGCCTGTTGGTCTCAAGTTTCATGAGGACGGATATCGTTTTTTATTCTGGCAAGACGAACAGTGGACAGAGAAGAATCTTCGCGGTTTGCGGGCTCAGGAAACCGAATGGCCAATGCGGTGGGAGTTTACCAGTAGGGGCATAGCCATAGTTGAGCAAAGTGAGTCCTTAGAGAGTGGTCTGTTTGCGGATGAAAGTGACGATGACACTCTGGTACCCGATATTCTGATTCTTCCAAGTGGCGAGATGACATTATTTAGTGTTCATATTGAGCACCTAAACGAGCCTGAAGCGGAACGCTGGCTTATTGCACAAAACAGTTGGTTAATGAGTATCTCCGAAGAGGCTCCGGAATAATTATGCAGCAAGTGCGGGGGTTTACATTAATTGAAGTGATGGTCGCTTTATCGGTCTTTAGTCTGGCCGCTTTGGCGGCGTTACAAGCGGCCAGTGGACATTTGACCGGCTTAAGTGCCCTGCAGGATAAAACCTTCGCACAGTATGTGGCCTCTAATCGTCTGGCCGGGCTTTCTATTGAAAGCAGCTGGCCGCTGAAAGACGGCCGAAAAGGGCAACAAGAACAAGCTGACATTACCTGGTACTGGCAACAACAAGTGACCGAAACCGTAACGCCAAATGTGGTTGCGGTAACGATAAAAGTGATGAAGAGCGAAAATGGGCGTGAACATTTTCGGTTAACCCGTTACGTGCGTAAACCGGATTCAGCGGGGGAGTCTGGCAATGGTCGCTAACTCTGCAAACAAAGGGTTCACCTTAGTTGAGGTGTTGGTCACCATGGTGATATTCGCCGTTATCGGTATTGCGAGTTTTCAAGTGTTGAACCAAATGGTCAACACAGAAGAGCAATCGCAGAAACAACGAGAACAGCTAGAACGTTTGCAGTTTAGTCAGTTGCTGATGCAGCAGGATATTCGCCAAATGGTGGCTAAGCCAACGCGGCCATCGGCTATGGAAATCACGCATCGGTATTTGAGTAACGATCCTAGATACTTTGAGTCAGACGGCGGGGTGCTGGCATTTGTCAGAAGTGGTTTTGATAACCCCGGCTATATTCTGCCGCGCAGCGAATTACAGCCTGTGGTTTACCGCTTATGGGAGGGTGACTTACAACGTGTCACGGAGACATTTGTTAATGATCGCTCGTCAGAGCCGTCAATTCAGACGCTATTAGAAGATGTGAGTGAGCTTTCTTTTCGGTTTTATCGCAGTGAGACGGGGAGTCGCTCGAGTCGGGATACCGAAGAGGGCTGGAGCGATAATTGGGAGAGTGCAGGTGACTTACCCCAGGCGGTTGAAGTTACCATTGGCAGTGAAAACTTTGGCACGATTAGGCGGGTGTTTCTGATTGCAGGTGTTGGTCAGTTAGCCGCCGATGATTCTGAGGGGGCTCGAGGTGCCAACTAATTTAGCTCGGTCGTCGCAAAAGGGAGCGGCACTGATAACTGTCCTGCTGGTCATTGCTTTAGTATCGGTTATTGCCGTCAATTTAGGTGGCAAACTGCAGTTGCAAATAACCCGCATGGGAAATCTGAAACAAGCTGAGCAGGGCTACTGGATGTGGCTGAGCGCCGAAGATGTTTTAAAAGAGGTGCTTAAAACAGAACTCGATGAGAATGATGGTGTCGCCCATAAAGAACAAAACTGGGCTGGCCGCAATGGGCCCTTCCCTGTCGAGGGTGGACAAATCGCCGCTCGAGTAAATGACTTATACAGTTGTTTCAACCTGAATAGCCTGAGTGCTGACGCGGAAGATCCGGGCACACTGGAAAAGCGCAAACGCCAATATAAAGCCTTGTTACAGGCATTAGATATTGATAACTATCAGGCCGAAATTTTGACCGACAGTCTGGTAGACTGGATAGATGAAGATAGCGAGTTATCGGGAAGCAATGGTGCAGAAGATCCAGACTACGAAAGCTTACCTAAGCCTTATCTCGCGGCAAATAGTCACTTGCTGGACTTGAGTGAGCTAAGAATGGTTCGTGGTTACAGTGCTAAAATCGTTAATAAACTGAAGCCCGTTGTTTGTGTTATTCCTAATGAATCTGAATTAAAAATAAATATAAATACACTGGAGCAAGAGCAGGCAGCGGTACTGACGGGCGTGACAGAAGGTAAGTTGTCAATTGCGGATGCAATGTCGCTTTTAGCTAATAGGCCGGAACAGGGCTACGAGTCGGATGAAGAGTTAACCGAATTAGCTGAGCTTGAAAGTGTTCGTTCTGAACTGGAAAGTGACCTTTCAGAGCTGACGGTAAAAAGTGAGTATTTCCAGCTGGTTGCGATGATCCAGTGGGGCGAGGTAGAGATGAGAGCGCGCTCGGTATTACATTTAAACCAAGGTCGAGTACAGACATTGTACCGGGCGATGGGAGATTAGTTTATGCAAGAAACACTGATTCTGCGTTTGCCAGCTTACGGTACGAATGAATCCATACCCTGGCTGGTTTGGCATAAAAGCCAGCAGGAGTTAATTGCCAGCGGTAGCCTGAACTCAGTCGATGAGCTTTCTCAGCTCAAAGACAAAGCAGGCCGCTGCGAGGTTATTGTTGCTTTGCCGGGGCAGGACGTCTCTATGACTAAGGTAACACTGCCGGCAGGTACCAAGAGACACCTGCAGCGCATTGTTCCTTATGCACTGGAAGAAGAGCTGGCAAGTGACATAGAGCAGTTGCATTTCTCCTGGCCCGGCGTAAAAGGCACTGAATTACCGGTCGCAGTGGTCGCAAAAGAGCGAATGGACGAATGGTTAAAACGGCTTTCGGAAGCGGGTATTGACGCTTCTTACTGGGTGCCGGATTGTTTTTTACTTCCGTATCAGGAAGGTGTTTGGCAGGCCATAGAACTTGGTGAAAGCGTTATTGTCAGAACCGGCGCCTGGGAAGGTTTTACCGTTGAAAAAGGGCAGTTTGCAGAGTTAGCACCTGCTCTTGCTTCAGAGCAGGAAAACCCAACTGAAATTGTACACTATGGTGAGTTAAACTGGCCTCAGTCACCGGCACCTTTAACCGCCGCCGATATCGAAGTACCTTTTACTATTGCGGTGCAAAGCCTTGAAACAGGTAATAAGCTCAACCTAAGACAGGGAAACTATCGTTCACACAGAGCTAAACGCTCGGTAGAGCTTCCGTGGCGATCTTTCGCTGCAGCCGCAAGTTTGCTTTTTGTCTTGGCTGTCGTGCTAAATGGCGTGCGTTACTGGCAGTTAAACTCCCAAAGCGAGACGTTGAAAGCTCAGGCTGAGCAACTTTATCGGGATGCATTTCCAGGTAATACCCGAATTGTGAATTTGAAAGTTCAATTGCAACGACAGTTAGACGGGCTGGGTCTTGGTAATTCAGACCAGGTGTCAGTGCTTGCTGTTCTGCAGCAATTAGAACCAGCATTTAAGTCTCAACCTGACTTGCAACTTGAGCTGTTGCGGTTTCAGAATAACGAATTGCGGTTGCAGGCAACGGCTAAAAGCTTTTCTCAGTTTGAATCTTTCCAACAGGCTGCAAGAGCAGAAGGCTTAGATATTGAAGCCGGTTCAATGAGTAACCGCGGAGAAACGGTATCAGGCGCATTGACGGTGCAAGTTGAAAGCAGAGGGGCTCAGTCATGAACGGATTCAAACACTACTTAAAGCCTTATCTGGATTTGGGAACCCAACGCTGGCGCCAGTTTAATCAACGTGAGAAGACGTTGCTGTCTGTATTAGGTGGCGTGCTTTTTATTGCTTTACTGTATTTCGCTGTGTGGCAACCCAGTGCTCAGGCTGTTGCTAATGCCGAGCGCAAGTTAGAAGCTCAACAGCAGCAGTACCAGTGGGTACAGCAGGCTATCGCGCGTTATAAGCAGTTAGAGGGTAAAACCGGACAACGGGAAGGCGTGTCTGGTTCGGTGAGTCAACGCATTAACCGTGCTGCTGCAGCGCAAGATATCCAAATAGCGCGTTTGCAACCTCAGGGGCAGGACTATTTATTGACCGTGGATGAAGTGTCTTTCTCTGACCTAGTAAGTTTTCTGGCTGAATTAGAGCAGCGCCAGCAGTTAGTATTGACGTCGGTCGATATTGCAAAATTGAATGCACCCGGACAAGTTAGGCTCCGCAAATTGTTAGTAAGAGAGGCTTCATGAATCTAAAGCGCTGGATACCCTGGTTAGTTGTCGTGTATCTGGTTGCCATGCTGGTTATGTTACCGGCACGAGTGGTTTACTGGTTTCCGCTGCCGGATAACATCCGGATATCTCAGGTGAGTGGTAGCTTATGGCAGGGGACTGCCGGGCAGGTGGCTGTTGATGAGATAGTGCTGAGTAATTTGGCGTGGGACTGGCAGGTCTCGTCTGTGTTGCTGGGTGAGCTTGTGGTGGATGTTAACCTTCCTCAGAACAACAACCCTTTTTCGTTAAATGGTCAACTGCTGGCGGGTTCAACAAAGGTTGGAGCGAAGAATGTAACAGCCAGTGGTGATGTCAACGCGTTATTACAGCTAGTTGGTACTCGCTTACCGCTAAAAACGGGTGGTAACTGGCGTTTGTCGCTGGATAGTTTTGTAGTTACAGCCCCCGGGCCTGTGCGCTGGTGTGACGAGCTGCAGGGGCAGGCACGAGGAGAACAAATACGTGTATTGGTTAACAACCAATGGCAATCTCTGGGTGATTTCCCGGTTGAACTAGGCTGTAGTGATAATAATGCTGTTACACTGGCTATGGACGGAAATAATAGTCTGGGGCTGAACTTTAATGGCAGTATTAACAGTCAAAGCTTTAATGCTCAGGGAACGGTTAAACCGACACCAAGAACACCTGAAGGTTTAGCTAAAATGATGGAGTATATGGGGAAGCCGGACTCTCAAGGACGTTACTCATTCCGGTTGTGATCTGACTTGCAGGTCAGTCCGTTTATAATTACTGTAATTAATAACTCGTTTAAGCCTCTGCCTAATAAGGAATTTGTATGGATAGCATCGTTCAGTGGATTAATGATAACCAGGATATGCTGATCGGTTTCTCGATTAAGTTTGTTATCGCTATTGCGATACTCATTATCGGTAAAATGGTTGCGAATGCTGTTACCGGTGTAATGACCAAGAACATGCGTAAGCGCGAAGTAGACGGTGCAGTCATCAGCTTTGTGGGTGCGATTCTGAAAACGGTAATATTCATTGCCGCTATTATGATGGCGTTGTCACACGTTGGTGTTGAAACAACTTCCTTTATTGCTATTTTAGGTGCTGCCGGTTTGGCCATTGGTCTTGCTCTGCAGGGTTCTCTGTCAAACATTGCATCGGGCGTTTTACTTATTATGTTCCGTCCTATTCGTGCTGGTGAGTATGTCGACGCTGGTGGTGTGTCAGGAACGGTTGAACAAATTAATATTTTTCAGACAATAATGAAAACGCCGGACCGTAAGGTGGTTTTTGTTCCTAACTCTGAAATTATTGGCGGCCCAATTGTTAACTATAACCGCGAAGAACTGCGCCGTATCGATTTAGTGATTGGTGTTAGTTACAGTGCTAACTTACAGCAAACTAAAAAAGCACTAATGGATGTTATTACCAGTGATGAGCGTGTACTGAAAGACCCAGAACCTGTGGTTACGGTAACCAATCTTGGTGATTCGTCAGTCGACTTCAACGTGCGTCCATGGACAAAAAATGAAGATTACTGGCCGACCCGCTGGGATCTGCTTGAACGCATTAAAGACCGTCTGGACGAAGAGGGTATTGGCATTCCCTTTCCCCAAATGGACGTTCACCTGAAAAAAGACGACTAACTTTTTGTCTTGTTTAAAAAAGGCCACTTTTAACAGTGGCCTTTTTTGTGTGGAAAACTAACTCAAAGCTTGTGAGATATCAGCAATAATATCTTCCACATTTTCAATACCCACACATAGGCGTATGGCTTCAGGTTTAACACCAACCGAGACTTGCTCTTCTTTTGATAGCTGACGGTGCGTTGTCGAAGCAGGGTGGCAGGCCAGTGACTTGGCATCACCGATATTTACCAAACGCTTAAACAGTTTCAGTTTGTCATAAAACGTTACGCCGGCATCGTAACCCCCTTTAACACCAAAGGTTAACAGGGAAGCCGGTACTGCATTCTTAATGTATTTCTTTGCCAGTGCATGATTCTGGTGCTCTGGTAAAGCTGCAAAGTTAACCCACTCTACCTGAGGGTGCGCTTTTAAATATTCAGCCACTTTTAATGCGTTTTCACAATGACGTTCAATGCGTAAAGCCAGAGTCTCCAGCCCCTGCAATAGCAGGAAAGCGTTAAACGGTGACAAGCAGGCCCCGGTATTGCGCAGCGCAACGGTGCGCACTCGTGCTATAAATGCGGCGGGGCCAAAAGCATCAGTATAAACCACGCCATGATAGGCGGGCTCGGGTGAGCTAAACTGAGGAAAACGCTGTTTTTCCTGAGCCCAGTCGAAACGACCACTGTCAACAATTAGGCCGCCAACCGAATTTCCGTGGCCACCGATGTATTTAGTCAGCGAGTGAACAACAATATCGGCACCGAAATCAACAGGCTTGCAGAGTATGGGGGTTGCGACTGTATTATCAACGACCAAAGGTACCCCATGTTTATGTGCAACCTGAGCATATCCTTCCAGGTCAGCGATGTTACCGGCAGGGTTACCGATAGTTTCGCAATAAACCGCTTTGGTTTTACTATCAATAATTTTTGCGATGTCTTCGGGCTTGTCGGAGTCGGCGAAACGCACCTCGATACCAAACGATGGCAACATATGACGGAACAGCGTATAAGTTCCGCCATAAAGCTGTGGTGTAGTGACAATGTTGTCGCCCTGACTGGCCAGAGTGATGAGAGCATATTCAATAGCAGCCATGCCCGACCCTACGGCAAGTGCTGCAACACCGTGCTCAAGTTCTGCTACGCGCTTTTCCAGAACATCGTTAGTCGGGTTCATAATGCGCGAGTAGATATTTCCTTCAACGGCTAAATCAAACAGATCAGCGCCGTGCTGAGCGTTATCAAACTCGTATGACACAGTTTGATAAATGGGCGTTGCCACCGACTTTGTTGTCTGGTCGGTTTCATAGCCATGATGTATGGCCAGTGTTTCGTCTTTCATGCGGACTCCAGTTGAGATTCAGTTAAAAAATGCGTTAAAGCCGATTGGTATTGTTCGACATTTTTAATAAAGCCATCGTGACCAAAAGGGGTTTCAATGGTGACTCGACCTGTGTGATTAGGGAGTAACTGCTCCAGCCCGGTGACCAGACTTGGGGGCGCAATTGCATCATTATGAAAGTCGATAAGTTGCACTTTCGCCTGAATCCTGGTTGGATCAATGCTGTAGTCATTCAGTATTGGCGTTAGGTGTGTGAACAGGCTGCGACAGTTATTACCGTTTTGTTTTAACAGCTTTTCTCCCTGATACAGGAGATACTCAAACGCATCGTCAGCGTGGTTAAACCGTTGCTCGAACTCTTCAGCGGTACGGTAACTCAGCATGGCCAGCGCTCGGGCGAGAATAATTCCGGACTGGTCATCATCGCAGCGCTGAATCAATGCTTGTTGAAAATAGCGCAACAAGGCGGAATGAACCGAAGGCTTATGAGCGGCTCCAATAGCCGCCAAATGAGTTAATTCCGTTGGGTGGTCAGCAGCAAACTGAAGCCCCAAAACACCACCAAAGGATCCGCCAACCCAGGCTTTCAGATCATTGGCTTCATGTTGTAGTGCCTGACGTATAGCCTCGCTGTGCTGTTGAACCGTTAAAGGAATAGCAGGGCAGTCAGAACCTCCCAACCCGCCAAAGTAATCAAAGCTAATGACTTGCACATCATCGAGTTCAGAAAATACCGGGTGAAGTGATTGCCACCAACCGCTCTTATCAGGCTTCCATAGTCTACCGCTGGCGCTGATGCCGCCTTGTACAACAATTGCAGGCGCACCGGCATCACCATAACGATAGCCTTTGATGCGCCCAAAGGAGGTATTTGTATAAAAACTGCGGGCAACTGGCTGAACCATTGCTAACCTCACGTTGATGAACCACTCACTGACTGTAATAAATGGATATAAAGCCGTCAAGACATTTAGACGTCTAAATATAGGTGTGTTTATTTTGATATCCGTTGAGTGTGGTATGATTTCGCCATTAACTTTAAAGATAAAGAGTGACGTCCATGGTGTATTCGGTCAGCCAGTTAAACATTGAGATCCGGCAACTGTTAGAACAGGGGTTTGGGCAAATTAGTCTGGTTGGAGAAATTTCAAATTTTGCGGCACCGGGCTCCGGACATTGGTACTTCACTTTGAAAGATGAGCGGGCTCAGGTTCGTTGCGCTATGTTCCGCAATGCCAATCAACGCGCTAAAGTTCGACCGCAAAACGGGATGCAGGTACTGGTACGGGCTAAGGTCACGGTTTATGAGCCGCGCGGCGACTATCAACTGATTATTGAGCAGGTGGAAGATGCCGGGCAAGGGCTATTACAGCAACGCTATGAGCAGTTAAAGGAGAAACTCTCGAGTGAAGGGCTATTTGCGACTGAACGCAAGAAGACACTGCCTGATCACATTCATAAAGTTGGGGTGCTGACGTCCCCTACTGGCGCTGCAATAAAAGATATATTAGCTGTCATGAAGCGTCGCGATCCTAGCGTGGAAGTCATTATTTATCCTAGTGCAGTTCAGGGTGAAGCCGCGGTACCGCAGTTGCAGTCCATGCTGAAAACCGCTTTTGAACGTAATGAAGTGGATGTGCTTTTAGTCAGCCGTGGTGGCGGTTCACTGGAAGATTTATGGTGCTTCAACGATGAGAATTTTGCGCGTCTCTTGGCCACGGCACCCATGCCAACCATTAGCGCGGTCGGTCATGAAATTGACTTCACCATTTCTGACTTTGTTGCGGATCTCAGAGCTCCGACACCGTCGGCTGCTGCCGAGCTGGTAACCCGCGACCAGCAGCAACAGCAACAAAAAGCTCAAGCTCTGCAACAACGCTTAGCTCTGGCCCAACAAAGACTGTTACAGCGTTTAAAGCAGCGCTGGCAGTTTCTGCAGACTCGTCTTCAGCAGCAGCACCCGCAACGTCAGCTGCAACAACAGTCGCAACTGGCTGATGAATTGCAGGCTCGAGCCAGCCGTGCACTACAGAATCGATTAGCACGTCAGCAACAGCGAGTTTCCTATTTGCAAGGCCGCCTACAGGCGGTTCACCCGCAAAAAGAACTACAGCGTTTACACGAGAGGTTGAGTCATCAGCAACAGCGCCTGCCATTAGTCATGCAACGGGTGTTAAAAGAGAACAGAGCCCGACAACAGCAATTAATGCAGTCATTAAACCTTGTTAGCCCGCTAAACACACTAGAACGCGGCTACGCCATTGTTCGCACCGAAAGCGGTGAAGTTGTTCGCAGCGAGAAACAGGTGAACGTTGGCAGTACAATAGAAGTTAGGCTGGCTGACGGAAGTATTACCGCTAAACGGCAATGATCCTGAGTTTATTGTCATACTCCTGACATCCTGGCTTTGCTATACTGCGCAAGTTATTCAAAAAGGAGTCGTGGTATGAAACTCAAAGCATTAGTGGCTGGTATTGGACTGGCTTTCGCATCCTCTATGGTGCATGCAGAAGAACAGAAGCCAAATATAATCTATATTATCGGCGACGGTATGGGGTTTGAATATATTTCGGCCTACCGTTATGCCATGTCTGATTTAGACAGCAAAACTATCGCTAAAACTGAGTTTGATGCCATGCTGAAAGGCGCGGCAACAACCTATCCAGATGATGATACCTGGGTTACCGATTCCGCTGCTGGTGCAACGGCCCTCGCGACAGGGGTTAAAAGTTACAACGGTGCTATTGGTGTCGACGCTGACAAATATCCTTTGCAGACCATCATGGAACTTGCACGAGAGAGCGGTTGGTCAACGGGCTCAGTATCGACTTCCCAAGTGAACCATGCGACACCAGCGTCATTCTTTACTCACCACCCATCGCGTTATGAGTACAACCAAATAGCGGATAAAATTGCGACTCAGGTTGTTGAAGGTGCAGCCTCTTTTGATGTGATGTTAGGTGGTGGACAAAGTTACTTTGACCGCGATGATAAGAACTGGCTGGACATTTTACCGGAACACGGAATGCAAATTGTGACCGACATGGAACAGCTGGAATCAGTCGACGCGACACCAGTGATGGGACTTTTTGCTGAGAAAGGTTTGCCTTATGCCATTGATGGTGATGTTGATGCTCTGGCAAATATGACACGCACAGCTTTACGTTTGTTGGATAATAAGCAGCAGCCTTTTGCGCTAATGATTGAAGGCAGTGAAATAGACTGGTGTGGTCATGCCAATGATATTGCTTGTGCTGTGCACGAAATGGACGGTTTGAACCGGGCACTGCAAGTTGTTCGTGAGTACCGCGAGAATAACCCGAATACTTTGATTGTTATGACAGCAGACCATTCGACCGGCGGACTGACTATTGGACGTGATGGTGAGTATGCCTGGCATTCTGATCGTGTGATGAAGATTGAAAGCTCAATTGCGTATATGAGTGAAGAGATGCTTAGCATGGACTCTGATAATTGGCCGGAATACGTCGCGGACAAAGTTAATTTTGAGCTCACTCAGGACTATATCGATGAACTTGCTATCGCCGCTGAAGAAGAGGGCGAAGCGCGGGAAGACAGCCTACACCAGGCATTGGTTTATATAACAGCTGATATTACCGGCACCGGCTGGACGACCAGCGGACATACGGGTGTTGATGTTCCTGTATTTGCAACCGGTCCTTACAGTGAAAACTTCGGTGGTTATATGGATAACACCGATATTGGTAAAGCACTGATTGAGATTGTTCGTTAAAAGTAGTTAAATCGGTAGTTGTTGATGATGCAGTTTGGGATAAAACAACAATAAGAGGAAACCTTATGACAATGGAAGTGAACTCAGAACATCAGGAACAACTAAAGAAAATGGCACTTGTTGGGTATATTTTATATGCCCTGAGTCTCATTATTCCTTTTGCGTCGATTGCCGCTGTTATTTTAGCTTACTTAAAGCGTAGTGAAGCCCGTGGAACTTGGGTGGAAAGTCACTTCAACTGGCTAATCAAAACCTTCTGGGTAGGCGTTATTGGAACAATCATTGGTATTATACTGTTGTTTGTTGTGATCGGTTATTTAGTGTTACTGGCGGTTACCATATGGGTTATTTACCGTGTAATCCGTGGTTGGCTGGCGCTGTCAGAAAACAAACCTGTTATTGCTGACATTTAATAAAGAAAGATGCGTAGCCTGACATAAATGTCAGGCTACGCGGCCTTTAGAATTTATACATCGCCATAAGTTGAAGGCGGTTTAAGTCACCGTCTACACTGGCTTCCGTTTCACGATTTGCTTTTGAAATCTCTGCACCGAAAGTCAGGTTAGATGCCGGTGAATACATTAGGTTAAACGCAAGGCGTTGAGTGTATTCTGTCATATCACCTGCCAAAGCCAGTACTTCACCATCGTTATCTGCCCAGCCGCGAGAGTACACCACGTTTGAACGCAGTTTCTCTGACCAGAAGTGGCGATAAGCAAAGGATACACCGGTTGAGTCAATGGCTTCTAACTCACCATTGCTGTCAATATAGGCACCATTCCAGGTGTTTAGACCTAAATAACGACCTAGACCAGAGCCTGTGGTAACTGATGCGCGGATATCATCCATGCCGAAGGTGTATTTAGCGCCAAAGCTGACACCGTAACCAAAGGTGGTTTCATCATCGCCAGTTTGACTGACATCGTAAGTTAATTGGCGTAAAAGTGCGGAAGCCTGCCAGGTTAAGTTGTCGGTTTTACCGGTATATTTAAAGGTTACGTCCGGTGCAAAACCGTCACTGGAAATAATACGACCGCCACCAACCGGTGTTACGGTTGTTTCAGGGTTTTCAATTGAGGCGCTAAAGCCACCGGAGGTGTAGCGAATTTGTGCCTGGCGGTTGAAGATAATGCCATCGGTGATGCCGATAAAGTCGACGGATTCAGCCAGAATGTTTAGGTCCTGAAAGTTAGACCAGGTTTGACCAAAAGTCCATTTCCCATATTTTAAAAATGCGTGACGTAGACGCGGATTATAAGAGTTTGAAATACGTTGGTCACCGTCAGGGGTCAACATAAAATCCATTTCGATATGGCCGGTCAGCGTTTCGCCATTATCTAACTCAGTGTCGGTGGTAAGGAAAAAACGCGACTGACGTGCGTGAAAATCGGTGACCATGTCGTCGCCTTCACCACCCACAGGGGTGAGGCTTGGAATATACTGTTGCCGGGCGATACTGCCGCTTGAAGGTGCCTGACCATCGGTGTAGTCCGATACCATCATGTCCAGTTTAACAAAACCACCAAAATCGATGTCAGTTTCGTTTGCCTGAGCTCCTAAGCTCATAACACCGAGTACGGCAGCGCTTGCTGCTGATACGGTGAATTTCTTTGCGATACTTGCTTTAGCCATGGTGTTCTCCCCTGTAAGCCAAGTGTTCGTTTTGATCGTGCATTTTATTGTTATGCCAAAGATAAACGCTGTTAATTCTCGTTAACTGGTCAATTTTTATCAATCTAGACTATGGTCTAATAGTGTTTGAGCCCTTTAAAACGTACAACAGATACCATCTTGCGAATAAGGAGGAAGAGGTAATGTCGCAACTGTATTCAGTTCCTGAACATATCAAAGCAAAAGCTAAAATCGATAATGACGGTTATAAGAAACTTTACCAACAGTCAGTAGACGATCCTGAAGGTTTCTGGAGTGAACACGGACAGCGAATTACTTGGTTCACACCTTACACCAAAGTTAAAAATACCAGTTTCGAACCGGGTAAAGTCAGTGTTAAGTGGTACGAAGACGGCACTTTAAACGCCTGTTACAACTGTGTCGATCGTCACCTTGCTGATAAAGCCGATAAAACCGCGATTATCTGGGAAGGCGACGACCCTAGTGTAGACAAACACATCACCTACCGCGAGCTACATAAAGAGGTATCCCGTTTTGCTAATGGCCTGAAAAAACTAGGTATAAGCAAAGGTGACCGCGTTGCTATTTACATGCCAATGGTGCCGGAAGCGGCTTATGCCATGTTGGCTTGTGCGCGTATTGGCGCTGTTCACTCGGTTATTTTCGGTGGCTTTTCTCCAAACGCGATTGCGGATCGTATTAACGACTGTCAGGCAAAAGCCATTATTACGGCGGATGAAGGTCGCCGTGGCGGCAGCACTATTGGTCTGAAAGCCAATGTGGATAAAGCGATTGCGGACGATGCCTGTCCAACGCTCGAGCATAGCATTGTTTGTCGTGTAACCGAGGGTGACGTTGAATGGACTGAAGGCCGTGATGTTTGGTGGCATGAACTGGTTGGTAACGTCAGCGACGAGTGTCAGGCAGAAGTGATGAACGCCGAGGATCCGCTATTCATTCTTTATACCTCGGGTTCAACCGGCAAGCCTAAGGGCGTGGTGCATACTACCGGCGGTTATATGGTGTACGCATCCATGACCCACGAGTATGTTTTTGACTATCAGGAAGATGAAGTCTATTGGTGTGCCGCGGACGTTGGCTGGATCACTGGTCACTCGTACATTGTTTACGGACCGTTAGCGAACGGCGCGACGACCCTGATGTTCGAAGGTGTTCCTACATACCCGGGTGTTGGTCGTATTGGTGAAATTGTTGATAAACACAAAGTAAATATTCTTTATACGGCACCAACGGCAATTCGTGCGTTAATGGCAAAAGGTGACGAAGCAGCGAAAACCTCGACCCGCGAAAGCTTGCGTATTCTGGGTAGTGTTGGTGAGCCGATCAATCCGGAAGCCTGGGAGTGGTATCACCGCGCTATTGGTAACGGTAAATGCCCAATTATGGATACCTGGTGGCAAACTGAGAACGGCGGTATTTTGATCACTCCGTTGCCTGGCGCTACAGACTTGAAACCAGGTTCTGCAACACGTCCGTTCTTCGGTATTCAACCGGCATTAGTGGACAGCGAGGGCAACATTCAGGAAGGCGAAGCGGAAGGTGGCCTGGTGATTAAAGACTCCTGGCCAGGTCAAATGCGTACTCTTTGGGGTGACCACGAACGCTTTGAGCAAACCTATTTCTCGACCTTTAAGAATATGTACTTCAGTGGTGACGGCGCACGCCGTGATGCCGATGGTTACTACTGGATAACTGGCCGTATGGATGACGTTCTGAACGTGTCAGGACACCGCTTAGGTACCGCTGAAATTGAAAGCGCGTTGGTGGCGCATAAATCTGTGGCGGAAGCGGCCGTTGTTGGCTATCCGCATGACTTAAAAGGTCAGGGTATTTATGTGTACGTAACCCCCGTTGAAGGTGTTGAGGTAACCGATGAATTGACCAAAGAAGTTCGTAATTGGGTTCGTTCTGAATTAAGCCCAATTGCAACGCCTGATTTGATTCATTGGACTACCGGTTTGCCTAAAACTCGTTCCGGCAAAATCATGCGTCGTATTTTGCGTAAGATTGCTGCGAATGAGTATGAAAACCTCGGTGACACCTCTACGCTTGCTGATCCAAGTGTGGTAGATTCATTGATAGAAAACCGAATGAATAAATAATGTCACTTAATTTGGAATCTCATGGCGAAATTTTTAATCGCAGATGACCACCCATTGTTTCGCGAGGCGCTGCAAGGCGCTCTCGCGAATCACTTTTCTGAACTTACCCTACGCGAAGCAGAAGACTTAGACTCAACTTTGGCGGCGTTGAATAAAGACGACGACGTTGATTTGCTCCTGCTGGACTTACACATGCCGGGTAGTGGCGATTTGTATGGTCTTATTCGTGTCAGAGAAGACTACCCTCTTTTGCCTGTGGCTATTATTTCCGGTAGTGAAGACTCGTCAATTGTTGCTAAATGCGTCGGTTTCGGCGCCTTGGGTTTTATTCCAAAGTCACTGCCTTCGGCTGAAATAGCCGAAGCGATAGATACCATTTTACAGGGTGAGACCTGGGTTCCCAAAGAAACCCGGGAGCGGCTGGATGTTATTTCAGATGAAGATCAGGAACTGGCCCGTAAGGTTGCAGAACTGACTCCGCAACAATACCGGGTGCTACATTTCCTTCACGAAGGGTTGCTGAATAAACAGATTGCCTATCAATTGGGAATAACCGAAGCAACGGTTAAAGCACACATTACTGCAATATTCCGCAAACTTGGGGTTTACAGTCGTACCCAAGCTGTTTTGGTGGCTGAACGTCTGCAATTATGACCTGGCTATTAATATTTGCCTCACTGGCTTATGTGATCTTTCTTTTCGCAGTTGCCACCTGGGGTGACCGGCTCGGCTCTTGGGCGAATAAGGTTAGCCATAAGCCTTTTGTCTATTCTATGTCGTTGGCAATTTATTGTACGTCGTGGACTTATTATGGCGCAGTAGGAAACGCAGCTGTCGACGGTTGGGCATTTTTCCCCATTTTGCTGGGACCTATTCTACTGTTTTTGTTTGGTATCCGAATTCTGGAGAAACTGGTTTCGGTTAGTAAACAACAAAACATCACTTCCATTGCCGATTTCATTTCATCCCGTTTTGGGAAAAGGCGCAGGCTGGCTGTAGCGGTTACCGGCATTGCAGCTGTTGCTATTATTCCTTACATAGCACTTCAGCTTAAGGCTGTAGGTATCAGCTTTGCCGTATTAACTGAAAATACCGGCATGATGGCTGAGTTTTCCATTAAAGAACTTGGAGCTGCAGCCTTAATGGCTATCTTCGCCATGTTGTTTGGTACCCGGCATGTTGAGGTTACCGAGTATCGCAGCGGTATGATTCTGGCAATTGCCGTTGAGTCTATGATTAAGCTTGTAGCGTTACTGGCGGCGGGTGTTTTTGCCTGGTCACTGCTGCACGGCGATGTACAAACTGATTTATTCAGTTCATTCAGCGATGTAACCAAGCCTCAGTGGTCTTTTGCTTCATTCTGGGAATTTGAGTTTATTGTCCAGACCTTTATGGCCGCCGGCGCAATTCTTTGTCTGCCCAGGCAGTTTCATGTTGCGGTAGTGGACAATGTCGACGTTCGGCACTTACGCACTGCCCGTTGGGGATTCCCTCTGTACTTAGCTCTAACGGCCGCCGCTATCGTCCCCATTGCAATTGCCGGTACATTTTATCTTTCTGCAGGCTCTGACGGTTCAACTTATGCTCTGCAGCTGCCGCTTTTGAAAGATCAATTGTGGTTGTCTCTGGTTATCTTTATTGGCGGAATTTCGGCCGCAACGGCTATGGTGATCATTGCCTCAGTCACGTTGAGTACCATGATCACTAACGATGTCATTATGCCTATTTTGCTGCAGCGTGAATCGCGCTTGCCGTTAAAGCACAGACGCAGAGAATACGACCGGGCGTTATTGTTAATCCGCCGTGTGGCCATTGCCGTGACTATGGTTTTGTCTTTTCTGTGCTACTACTTCTGGGCGGCACGTACCAACCTGGTCAGTATTGGATTGCTGGCGTTTTCTCTGGTTTTGCAGCTGCTGCCGGCTTTACTGGCTGCACTTTATTGGCGAAAAGGCCATGCCCGTGGTGTCTATGCAGGGTTGCTGGCGGGATCCGTGGGTTGGGTCATTGCGGTACTCATTCCTTTGTATACGAACAACCAACTGACCGATGTTGAAATTATAACCCGGGGAACCGTTGTTTCACTGGGGCTGAATACCTTCAGCTTTATTGTTTTTTCTCTACTGGCAAAACCACGTTTAGTGGACAGGATTCAGTCAACGGCTTTTGTAAAACCAAGAGCGGCTTTACCCGACTTACACATAAACAAGAATGACAACGCGACCAACGCAGACATGCTGTTGCTGCTCAAAACCTTCCTGGGAGCAGAGCGTGCGCAGCAGCTAATGCAGTATTACCAGCGTCCTGAAAATACGGAGCTTAAGCTTGAAGACGTTGCAGAAAAGCCGTTTATTAGCTTTGTTGAAAGAGCCATTGCCGGTGTGCTGGGGTCTGCGACAGCCCGCTCTTTAATTGATGCTGCCCTGAGGGACAAACAGCTTAACCTGGAAGAGGTTGTTCACTTCTTTGATGACACAACTCAGGCGCTACAAACACAGCAGTCAATACTGTTCAGTTCGCTTGAGAACCTGGCTCAGGGTATTAGTGTTGTCGATGCCGAGTTACGCTTGGTCGCCTGGAATAAGCGGTACCTGGATTTGTTCGAATACCCTGAGGGAATGGTTAAGCCGGGCCAGCCGATTGCTACGCTCATTCGTTATAATGCAGAGCGCGGTGAGTGTGGTCCTGGCGAGGTGGACGAGCTGGTCGATAAGCGTCTGCGTTATATGCAAATGGGGTCTGCGCATCGCTTTATTCGTCGCAGGGCAGATGGACGGGTTATTGAAATGGTAGGGAACCCGTTACCAACCGGGGGCTTTGTTACCAGTTTTACCGATATTACCTCACACGTTGAAACTCAGCAGGCGCTGGAAGATGCGAATATTGACCTTGAGCAGCGGGTTGATGTTCGCACGCAGGAAATTCGGGAAATTAACCAGGAGCTGACTGCTGAAATTGATCGGCGGCGTCAGGTAGAAGAAGAATTAAAGAAGGCGAAAGCGGAGGCGGAAGCTGCAAATGCTTCGAAAACACGCTTTCTGGCTCTGGCCAGTCATGATATTTTACAGCCGTTAAATGCGGCACGGTTGTACCTCTCGGCAATTCAGGAAAAAGAACTCTCAGAGCGTAACTTGTCCTTAGTGGGCAAGCTGGACACAGCGCTCGGCTCAACTGAGCATCTTTTGTCGACTTTATTATCGATAGCGAAGATGGATCAGGGAGCGTTAAAGCCGCAGTTCCGGCATGTTCAGTTGAGCTCGGTGTTGGACCCTTTAGTGGAAGAATATGCGGTACTGGCTGAACAAAGAAAGCTGGACTTTCGCGCTTTCTATAATGACAGACCCGTGTATACCGACCCGACGTATTTGCGACGTATCGTGCAGAACTTCTTATCTAATGCCATTAAATACACGCAGAAAGGCAGTGTATTATTAGGGGTTCGCAAGCGCGGAGATGAACTTCAAATTGCGGTCTGGGATACCGGTCCGGGTATTGCTGCGCAGCAACAGAACAAAGTATTTGATGCATTTTACCGCGTGCAAAATCAGACGGTAGACGGAGTCGGATTAGGGTTAAGTGTTGCTCAACGTATGGGTGAGCAACTCAATTGCGATATTCAGGTTGAGTCGGTTGAAGGCAAAGGTTCCTGTTTTTCAGTACGAGTGCCGTTAGGTAATGCCGCTCAAGTCATCAGCCGCCCTAAAAAACAACAGGAAGATGCGCTGTCTGACCGCCTGCAACTGATGGTTGTGGATGACGATAATGAAAATTTGAGTGCCTTAAGTGCTCTTTTGAGTAAGTGGGAGTGTGAAGCTCTGACTTTTAACAGTTATAGTAAAGCTTTGGCTTATGCCAAGGCACACCGTGGTGATAAAGCTCCTCAGGGGCTGCTGCTGGATTACCAACTCGGTGACGGCGACGGTTTAGCCTTAGCAGAAGAGTTACGTGACATTTGGCAGCAAAAGATACCGGCGGCGTTAGTCACTGCAATGCGTGATGACGCTGTGAAACAGGCCGCCAGAAAAAGCGGCCTGCAATTTTTACCAAAACCGGCTAAACCCGCCGCATTAAAAGCATTTTTGAAGTACATCAGCACAAGAAAGGCAGGAGGAGCCAGAAGTTGATAGAGCTTGCTGAGCGACATACTTTTAAGTTACCGGCCAAATGCCGGACTTTAATTGAACTGAACAGCAGCGACGAGGTTGAACAGCTAGCTTTTGAAGAGCCCTATTACTTGCTGGGCGAGGGCAGCAACACCTTGTTTCTGGCAGACTTTCAGGGAACCGTTGTCTGTAACCGTTTGCTTGGCGTGTGCATTGAGGAGCAGGGTGCAAGTTTTTTAGTGACCGCGGCAGCCGGTGAAAACTGGCACAATTTTGTGACCGACTTACGCGCCCGAAACATCGATGGTATGGAAAATTTGGCATTGATACCCGGTTCAGTGGGAGCGGCTCCTGTTCAAAATATCGGGGCCTATGGTGTGGAAGTGGCGACATTTATTGAACAGGTAACAGCCTGGGATATTAGCCGAAAATGCTGGGTTAGTATGAGCACAGAGGACTGTCAGTTTGCTTACCGGGACAGTTTGTTTAAACAGCACCCCGGGCGTTGGCTGATAACATCGGTAACCTTTCGTTTGCCTAAAGACTGGCGGCCTGTGACCCACTATTCTCCGCTTAACCAATTGAGTGGTAAAGCGAGTGCACAAAGTATTTTCGACAAGGTTATAGAAGTACGCCAGAAAAAATTACCTGACTCCAAAGTCATTCCGAACGCAGGAAGTTTTTTTAAGAACCCTGTTGTTTCTAATGTGCTACTGGAAAGCTTATTGCAGAAATGGCCAGATATGGTCTACTTTCCTGTTGGCGAAAGCCGTGCAAAAGTAGCCGCCGGCTGGCTCATTGAACACCTGGGGTTGAAAAGCTTAAATGAGGGCGATGCGGCGGTTAATCCGAATCAAGCATTGGTGTTAATTAACCGAGCCAGAGCGACTGGAACTGATGTTAGCCGGTTGGCACAGAAAATTATGAAACACGTAAAAGAAGCCAGTGGAATTGAACTGGAGCCGGAAGTTCGTCTGGTTGGCCAGCACGGGCTTGTGCAGTTGGTGGCAGAAAAATGAAACAATCGGAGCGCCTTGATCAACTGATTACCTTGTTAGCTAATGGTGAATTTCATTCCGGGCAAGCCATTGGTGAGTCTCTGGGGATATCCCGGGCAGCGGTTAACCAGCATATTCATAAGCTGGAAGAGCTTGGTCTTGAATTGTTTTCAGTCACAGGGCGTGGCTACAAACTGGCAAGGCCTATTGAGTTGCTGCGTTCTCAAGCTATTGAAAAAGAAACACCGGCACAATGGAAGAATAAGCCAGAGTTTGAAGTACGCTCAGTGGTTGATTCCAGCAATGATCAGGTAAAAGAACTTGCTAAGTCAGAGACTTTGAACGCCGGTTTTTCCTTATTTGCCGAAGCTCAGACTGCCGGTCGGGGGCGACGTGGAAAACAGTGGCATTCGCCTTTTGGCAGTAACCTCTACCTAAGTATTTACTGGCCTCTGGATGACGGCATTCATGGGGCTATGGGGTTAAGTTTAGCCGTTGGTGTTGCTTTGGCGGAATGCTTTACCAATTTGGGTATTGATGAGGTCAGTGTAAAGTGGCCTAACGATGTTTATATTGCTGGTAAGAAAGTGACCGGAATTCTGGTCGATCTGGAAACCTCTCCGGAAGGTGCTGCGCACAGTATTATTGGTATTGGTATTAACTTAAGAATGCCGGACCACGTCGGAGAAAAAATTGATCAGGCATGGACAGATCTAAACTCTGAGTTACCACAGCCTGTTTCACGTAATAGAGTTGCGGCGGAGGTGCGGGCATCGGTGTTGTCCGCTTTGCAGCAATACGGACAGAGCGGGCTTTCCGCGTTCCAGCAACGCTGGCAGCACTACGACCGCTTTATCGATAAACCGGTAAAGCTGATTATGGGACAAAGGGTTTGTTTAGGAACCTGCCGTGGGATTGATGAGAACGGTGCTTTACTCGTAGAAGATGAGCAGGGCGTACGTCGCTATTTTGGTGGTGAAGTTTCATTGAGGGCGCAAGATGCTATTAATTGATGCCGGTAATACCCGCAGTAAATTTGCCTGGTGGGATACTGACACCGACGAGATTGAAATACTGGGTGCGATACCTCACCAAAGTTGGCTTAATGACTTGAGTCATTCGCTAAAAGAGCTATTACTGGAAGTGATCAGCAACCAACAAATTCAGCACGAGCAAAAAGCCATAGGTTGCAGCGTTGCTGCGGTTCAGGTGATGGATACCCTGAATAGCTCACTGGCCGAGCTTGGTATCAGTGTTGTCTGGCAAAAAACGAAAGCCGAACAGGCAGGCGTCATTAACGGCTATGGTCGGCAAGCTGAGCGTCTGGGCTCTGATCGCTGGATGGCATTACTTGGCTGTCACGAGCAAATTAAGAAGAATGCCTTGATAGTCGATGCCGGTACTGCATTAACTATTGACTGGCTGCGAGCTGACGGCCGACATCTGGGAGGCTGGATAGTCCCCGGGCGGCAGCTCATGTTAAATGCACTTGGTCAGGGAACTGCGAATTTAAAAGGTATCACGGTAGACGACATTGAGCGTGACGGACTTGCTGCCGGGCAAAATACCTTTGACGGTATTGCTCAGGGGACGGAAGCTGCGCTGACCGGCGCTATTGCGCAGGCTATTCAGTTGTCACAGAGTTGCTTTACGCAAGAGCCTTTTGATGTCGTTGTTACCGGTGGCGATGGTGAGCATTTAATGCGAACCTTATCTGGTAAATTTCGTCGTTATGACGATTTGTTGTTTAAGGGTTTGCGACTCTGTGCCGATAACCTAAACAGTTAAACCTTTAGGTATATTCAGAGAGAGTACAGGCAACTTTATGAAAATAGTCATTCCAATGCTGATTGCTGTAGCCGGACTGACCGCAGTGCACAAAGCGCAGGCGCAGGACGTTGAAGCTGTGCAACTGTACTCAGACGCCGAACTTGTTGATATGTTTGCAACTAACGCACACCTTAAACGAGTACGCGATACCGATCGCTGTCAGCTGGCGCAGGATATTGAAGCTCAGGCAGAGCTCGAGCGTCGTCCAACGTATCAGTTCTTATATGGCGACATGATGGCCTGGGGCGTCTGTTATGACCGTGACCCTGAACTTGGCCTGCTTTATATGGAAAAAGCGGCTCAGCATGGCTTACTGGAAGCTCTGGAGCAGTTGGGGCGCTATTATCATGAAGGAGTTCTGGTTCAAAAGGATATTGACCGTGCCATTTTGTATCTTCGTGAAGCTGCTTCGTTAGGGAATTTGCCGGCGCAACGACGCTTTGCTGAGATCTTGCTGGCGGATAAAGGCAGCCCGTATGACTACGAAAAGGCCTATCATTGGTTACATAATGCGATAACAGCAAACCAGGGCACCTATCAGGATATTGAGCAAAAACTGGCAAAGCTGGCTGAGAGAATGCCACCTTCGGTAGTTGAAAAAGCAAAAAGGCCACTGGATTAGTGGCCTTTGTTTGAGTTGCGCAAGTTTACTTGTGCTTAAGACAAGCGATTGCGGAAATCTTCGTAACTAAATTTCCGCACACAGTCAAACTGACCACTTTCCCGTAAAATACCAATAGCCGGATGCTGAACGCCGTTAAAGAAGGATGTCTTCACCATGGTGTAGTGCATCATGTCTTCAAAGACTAAGCGGTCACCAACAGCCAGAGGCTGCTCAAAACTGTACTCACCGATAACATCCCCGGCTAAGCAACTGTTGCCACCTAAGCGGTAACTGAAGGCCTTTTCGGCTGGTAAGCCTGCGCCGGTAATGACCGGGCGATAAGGCATTTCCAACACGTCCGGCATATGAGCCGTTGCTGAAATGTCCAGTAAAGCAATTTGTCCCTGATTCTCAACAATATCCACCACTTCGCAGATCAGTGGACCGGTTTGCCAGGCAACGGCCGAGCCAGGTTCCAGTATCACTTGCAGGTCATAAGTTTCGCGCAAGCGTTTCAGCTGCTCTATCAGGTGATCAACATCGTAACCTTTGCGGGTCATGAGATGCCCACCACCCAGATTCAGCCACTTCATTTGTTTTAGCTGTTCGCCAAAACGGCTTTCAACAGCATCAAGTGTGCGTTCAAGAGCAAAAGAGTCGCACTCGCACAGGTTATGCACATGCAAACCTTCCACACCGGTTAAGTCCTGCTGCTTAAGCTCACTGGCGCGAATACCCAGGCGAGAACCCGGTGCGCTCGGATCATAAAGCTCGGTTTCAGCTTCCTGATGCTCGGGGTTAATACGCAGACCAATAGAAACACCGGCAGCTGCTGTCTGTTCACGGTATTTATGCCACTGAGAAACACTGTTGAAAGACAAGTGATTAACTAACGGCAGTAGCTCGTCGATGTCTTCTTGTTTATAAGCCGGCGCATAGGCATGAACTTCGCGTGAAAACTCTTCCGCTGCCAGCTTTGCCTCCCAGACAGAGCTGGCTGTGCAGCCTTTCAGATACTGACGGATAAGCGGAAAGGCCGACCACATGGCATAGCCTTTCAGTGCCAGAATAATGTCAGCACCACTTTGCTCTTGCACCTTTTGCATTAGCTTCAGGTTGTTGCGCAGCAATTTTTCATCCAGCACATAGCAGGGTGACGGAATTTCCGGCGATGTATATTGGCTCATGCGTTGTCTTCTCTGTTACTTCTCGAATGGCTTGTCGCATTCCTGAACCTGCCATGGCAGGCCGTATTTGTTTAGGCGTTCCATGAACTCATCCGGGTCAAACTGTTCCATATTCCAGACACCGGGTTCCATCCAGTGACCCTGCAACATCATAGATGCGCCAATCATCGCCGGTACGCCAGTAGTGTAGGATACGGCCTGAGCGCCCACTTCTTTGTTAGTTTCGGCGTGGTCACAGTTGTTGTAGATGAAAATAGTTTTTTCCTGACCGTCTTTCATTCCGGTGACATAAGTACCAATACAGGTTTTGCCGGTGTAACCTTCTGCCAGAGAACCCGGGTTAGGTAGCACGGCTTTTAAAAACTCCAGAGGTACAATTTTTTTGCCTTCAAACTCTACCGGTTGGATAGAGGTCATGCCGACGTTTTCAAGTACACGTAAGTGGGTCAGGTATTCATCGCCGAAAGTCATCCAGAAGCGCGCGCGTTTAATGGTCGGGAAGTGCTTAACCAGCGACTCGAGCTCTTCATGGAATAGCAGATAAGAAGGACGCACGCCAACATTAGGGTAATCCAGATCTTTGCGCACGCTGATAGGGGCAGTTTCGTGCCACTCGCCGTTTTCCCAGTACTTACCTTTTTGGGTAATTTCGCGAATATTAATTTCCGGATTAAAGTTGGTTGCAAATGCCTGACCGTGGTCACCGCCGTTGCAGTCAACAATGTCCAGGTAATGCACTTCGTCAAAGTAATGCTTAGCGGCATAGGCGGTAAAGACGTTGGTTACACCCGGATCGAAACCGGCTCCCAACAACGCCATTAAACCTTTTTCTTTAAAGCGTTCCTGATAAGCCCACTGCCATGAGTATTCAAATTTGGCTTCGTCTTTTGGCTCGTAGTTTGCGGTATCAAGGTAGTGCACCCCGGTTTCCAGGCAAGCGTCCATGATAGGTAAGTCCTGATACGGAAGTGCAACGTTAATAACCAACGATGGGTTAATACCACGAATAAGTTCAGCGACTTCTGCTGAATCATCTGCGTCTACCTGATACACACCGACAACGCGGTCTTTACCCGCTTTTTCCTGCAACGCCTGACATTTTGAAAGAGTACGGCTGGCCAGGTGAATTTCAGAGAATACTTCCGGCAGGCCCGCACATTTTTGTACGACTACGCCAGCAACACCGCCGGCACCAATAATTAGAACTTTAGACATGAATGCTATCCTTCACAGAAATCTTTTGACTAATAAAGTTGCTGCGAAAGATAGCATATTTTTATGAAATCATCATTCAGAAGCGTTGCTTTGTGCTGCCTCTGAATCCATACCTAAATGCCTATGTAAAAAGGCCCAGTTTTCGGCGTGCTCTTCAATACGCATCCAGGTTGGTGTACCGGCACCGTGTCCGGCACGGGTTTCTACGTTTAATAATATTGGGTTGTCGCAACTTTGGTCTCGCTGCAGTGTTGCTGCAAACTTATAACTGTGCCAGGGGACAACTCGGTTGTCGTGATCACCCGTAGTAATAAGGGTTGGCGGATAACAAGTACCACTTTCTGTATTGTGAACAGGGGAGTACTCGTACAATGTATTGAAGTCTTTCTCGTTCTCGCTTAGACCAAACTCGCTACTCCAGCCTCTGGCATTTGCGCTGGGAAGCTGATACCTCAGCATATCGAGCACGCCGACAGCAGGAAGAGCTGCGGCAAAAAGTTCAGGTCGCTGAATCATTGTTGCTCCTACCAGTAAGCCACCGTTACTGCGCCCCTGAATAGCCAGTTTGTCTTTATTGGTGTAGCTGTTCTTTATTAACCATTCGCCCGCGGCAATAAAGTCATCAAATACATTTTGCTTGTTTTCTTTAGTGCCTTGCTGATGCCATTTTTCGCCGAACTCACCACCACCCCGTAGGTTGGGAATGGCCAGTACGCCGCCCATTTCCAGCCAGACAACTCGAGTTGTATCGTAGTCGGGAGTGAGAGAAATATTGAAACCGCCGTAACCATATAACAGCGTCGGATTATTACCATTCAGTTCCAGGTCTTTATGATGAACGAGGAACATAGGTACTTCGGTGCCATCAGCACTGTTATACACAACTTGCTCAGTTGTATATTGGTCTAAACCAGCTGGCACCTCGGTTTCATACCAAAGGGTTGTGCGCTGTTGTTCTGGTTGGTAACGATAAACTTTTCCGGGCTCGGTAAAACCTTTAAAAGTAAAGAATGTATCAGGCGCTTTGTGACTGCCCTTAAACCCGTCAATTGAGCCAATACCCGGTAAGGCCAGCTCCTGCAGCATAGTGCCCTCGATATCAAAGATAGCCACCCGCGAGCGAGCCGACTGCAAGTAGTGGGCAAACAATTGTCCATCTACGGCACTGACTTCTTTTAAAGTATGAGTTTTAGGCGCGATAACTTGCGTCCAGTTTTCGGGTGCCGGCTGCTCAGGGTCAACGGCAATAACCTGGCCAGTTGGTGCGCCATTCGTGGTTTTAAAATAAAGCTTACCGTTGTGACTGGTAACATATTGATATTGCCCGTCCCACGCTGTGAACAGGCTTTTAAATGGCGCGTCTTCCTGTGCTAAAGGGCGCACGTACACTGCGTTGGCATCATAGCCTTTGAAGACCTCAACGAGTAAGTACTGGCCGTTATCGGATATTTTTGGGTAAGGGTTCCAGCTTGGTTTTTTATCAAAAGCAAAAATGAGCTCATCTTCACTTTGTTCGGTTCCCAGCTTGTGAAAATAGACACTGACCGGCTTTGAATCATCAAAGCTCCCGTCCTTTTTTTGCGGATAACGGCTGTAATAAAAACCACGTTCGTTAGGCAGCCATGCCACCTCACTAAATTTCACCCCTTTAATCAGATCGCTGGTGTCCTTCCCTGATTGAATATTACGGACTTTTATCTGAGTCCAGTCACTCCCCCCGTCAGATAGTGCGTATGCCACGTATTTTGCCTGTGGTGAAACACTAATGCGGGCCAGTGAAACGGTACCGTCGTCGCTAAAAGTATTAGGGTCAATCAGTACATCCGGTGCGCTGCTTAGGTCGGTCATAGTGTAGAGAACAGATTGATTCTGCAGTCCGTCGTTGGAAAAATAAAAGTAACGATCAGCATAGCGAAAGGGCGTACTGACTTTTTCGTAGTTCCAAAGCTCCGTCATTCTGTCTTTAATGTTCTGAAACTGAGAGTATTCCTGAAGCGCAGGTGTCGATAGCTGGTTTTGTTCGTTAACCCAGTTCTCAACTTCTTCGTTGTTTTGTTCTAACCAACGATAAGGGTCTTCGACCAGAGTCCCGTGATAGTTGTCTTGTTGATCAACAGTTTTTGTTTCCGGATAAGGGCCTTCAGGTTGTTCTTTCTCCTTTTCAAAAGAACTACAGGCACTCAGTATCAGCACAGTAGAACAAGCAATAAAAACCGAATAACGAGTCATGGTAGAGATTCCTGGTGAAGTTCTGTGTTGATGATAGAAAGTTGCAACGAAAACAACAAGTCACATTAGTACAGTGCTTGTAGGTTTTTACACAGTTTTTCATTAGTTTGCCGCTGTGAAAGTCCACCCCAGACTTGGCCGAGTTGTTTCAGTGTCATATCTGGCTTGCAAATTAACGATGTTAATGTGTGGTCGGGATGTTGCCAGAAAAGCCACTGTGCTAAGGCAAAATGCGCGGCATCGAAGGGAATTATATGGCGAGTATAGGCATTGATAATCTGAACTCTTATTTCGCTAAGATCTTTGGTGCAAGCTAATGCAGCTATACCTTCAGACAGCCACTGTAGCTGCTGCCGCCCCCAAGCACGTAGGCGTTGGAACTGCTGCGAATTGTTGGCGTTAAGCGGACATACATAAATAGCAGCAGGGCGGGCGGAAACGGAATCAATACGACTGCTTATACGCCATGGCGCGTAATTGTTCTCCTGCCAAAACGTATCTAATTCTGATGACCAGGCAAAACTGGTTCCTAATATTTGAAAGTGATTATCTCTGGCCCACTTGGATATTTCAGCGAGTAATGCTGAAGCGTATTTGCGGCGACGGTTGTCGGCTGGCACTGCTATTCGGGCTACTCGTAGCCAGGATGAACCGAAAGCCCATTCTTGTTGCAGGAAATAGCCGATGGCCTGAGGAAGTAAGTTACCTTTCGGGCGACGTCGGCCCTGTTTAATATCGTGTTTTAATGGTGCGTCAATAGGGCCTTCAGCCATTAACCAGGCAACAGCAGTGACTCTGCCTTGTTCAACGTTATAAGCTATTTTATGCGACGGCTCTGTTAGCAAGAGGTTTAAGTCGTTAGGACTGCTCTGATAGTGAGCATTGAGCAAGAGTTGAAAGCACTGCTGCAACAGGGCTTCTTCAAGTTCAGACGCGTGTTTTATAAAGGTGCCTGTTATGACTTCAGTTGAGGCAATCAAGGGGCGTTTTTCGTCTAACAAAAAAGTTTCTGTTAGCCATTGTTCTAGTGGGTCATTGACGGGCCAGCGCATGGGGTGAGTCAGCTTGTGGGTAGCAACCCGGGCCAGATTTTTCTTCGCCCAGTCTGTAAAATGTACTGCAAAGCCACGGCCACAGCCTTCATACCCGGCTACTGTAGTGGCAAGCAGCCATGGGGTGAATTTTTGGCAGAGCTTTGCAGTTGCCCAAAGCGGCAGACCGGCGGCTTCATCAATAATTAACTGCTTGCCGGGGGCGTCCGGTTGCTCAAGAAGCTTATCCCAGGCGACAAACTTAGCCTGAGGAGCCTGTTGTAATAAAACTTTGGCGTTGGCTTTTCGTGGGGCGGTGACAATAACAGAGTTTTTATTTTTTTTATGGGCGAGAGCCTGTCCCAATAAAGCACTTTTCCCCCGCCCACGCTCAGCCGTTATGATGTGAGTTGTCGGCTCACTCTTGGTGCCTGAACCAGTCTCGTTAACGAGCTCTAAAATGTCACTTTGTTCCGATGTGAGTTCAAGCTTGTTACCTGCCGGTAATGATTCAGTAGTGGTTTTAGGAGAAAGGTCAGCGGCGGCATTGCTCCAGTACTTTAAAGCAAAATGCTCCATGCGCTGGCTCATGGCATTGGGTTTTTCAGGTAGCAATATAGATAAAAGTCCGCCGGCGGTTACCGTCCCGCAAAGCGCCGCAATGGCGTCAGCATGCAAACTGTCGCTGCAATCTATAAAGACACGTTCAAATTCATGGCCAAGGTAGTCACGATAACGTGAGAGCGCAGCATCTGCCCGTTTATCCTTGTCGGATAAATAGATAGAAAGGCCGGAGCGAGCCTGACAATGTTGTTGCCAAAGGCTCGCATCATGCAGCAGTTCAAGTTTTCTGTAACCGCTGCGTTTAGACATGCTAGAAAATAGAAATTGCGAAGAACTTCGTGAGCACGGTATTAATAAATACTGCTGCCAATATCAGTGGAATAAAGGTGCAAATGGATAAACGCACGTATTTAGCCAGCAGCGTATTTGGGTACCCTGGGTTGCCTTCGGCAAGTTCAGCGTCCAGATTCTTACGACGCCAGTGAAAGCTGACAAACAAGCAAATCAGCAGGCCGTTCAGTGGCAGAATGGTATCGTAGAAAACGTCATAGATAACATCGAAAACTGACTTAGGCGTGTCCGCGTAGAACGTAAACTCAGTAAATGCCGGAACAAAACCAAAAGAAGTGGCGGCAATAAGGGTTAAAACGGTAACGGCGATACCCATAAACAACAGGGCTTTTTTACGGCTGATCTTGGCTTGCTCAATAACCGCTGCGGTCGGAACTTCAAGAATTGAAACCAATGAAGTAATGGCTGCAATAAAGGTCAGAAGAAAGAAGACAGTCGCAGCAATACTTGCTCCTACATAACCGACAACGCCTTCAAGCGCGATGAAGATTTGCGGGAAAAACGAGAATATCATGCTAACCGATGAGTCACTTAATGCTTCCGGGTCAGTATTTGGGTTGATGGCAAATATTGCAGGCAGTGTCATTAAACCTGCCGTAAAGGCTACCGCTGTATCTGTTAATGCGACCAGTTTACCCGAAGTAACAATGTCATCGCGACGGCTAAAGTAAGAGCCATAAGTAATTAAAATACCCATGCCCAGAGAAAGCGAGAAGAATGCCTGTGCTAAAGCGCCGTTTATCACAGAGCCGTCAATTTTTGAAAAGTCAGGGACTAAATAAAACTCCAGTCCGAGTACGGCGTTATCCAGCGAAAGAACAAAGATAACCAGCAGAATAAGCATAATGAACAATGCTGGCATAAGGAATTTGGCCGCTTTTTCGATACCCTGACGAACCCCACCAATTAAAATAACGTTAATAATGATAGTGACGGCGACAAGAAAGCCAACAAAACCGTAGTCGTTAACGAATTGAGAAAAATACTCCGGGTTGGCAAGCATATCGAGGTTGCCCATGATGGAATGCCACAGGTAACCAAATATCCAGACAGTAATGACCATGTAGAAAACGGCAATCATGAATGGCGTAATCACCGCCAGTAAGCCAGCAATGTGCCATCCTTTATTATTTGGCGATAAGGCCTTATAGGAGCCTAGAGGACTTTTTTGTGCGCGACGGCCGAGACCCATTTCGGCAAGCATGACCGGTATACAGATAAAAGCAACGAACAAGGCATAGATGATTAAAAATGCACCGCCACCGTTTTTGGTAGCAGCAACCGGGAAGCCAACCAGGTTACCAATACCGACAGCAGAACCTGCTGCCGCTAATATAAATCCAATCTTAGAGCTAAATTGATCGCGTTGTTCGCTCATTCTGAACCTTCTTTTCTCGTTATTGTTTTAACGCCCTGTAAGCGCTGCCGTTCAGCAAATTTCAGCAATCCTAGCAAGGTGGCAATTTAACGGCAAGCAGCTAATCAGTGATTGTGCGGCAGAATGCGGGAAATTAGGTTTAAAAACAAAATTTATTTTAACATCCATTACAATTGCAATATTGGAATTTGTTAAAAATAAGATAACCTTTTTATAACTCAGTTTTAACACGCTGGTAAATACAGGGAATTTAGCTCTCTGGAACAGATTGGCGTCTTTTTACCAGCGTGTTTCCTTTCATTGAGTTTTCCCATTGCTGCATTTCAAATAGACGAGAAACGCACCGTCTGAAAGGAAATTCTAGCTGCTTTGCCTGATACAACTTATCGATATCGGTTTCTGCCGTCAGTATTAGCAGACACTTTTTGTCATAGCATTCGTCAACCAAAGCGATAAAACGACGCGCTTCATTATCCAGTTTGCTGACGCTATTGGTTTGATGTTCACGTTGATAAGTTTCTTCAACGCCGTGTACCAGGTCTTTATCGGGCAGATAAGAAAATGTGGGCACACCATGCACCGCAATTGCACTATATTGAGCGGCTAACTCCATGTAGTCGCGATGGCTTCTGGGGCCTGAACAAAGTGCCATAAACTCAAAGCCAATGACGTTATCGTTTCGCCATAAAGAGAGAATGCGCCGGTTCATAACGGAAATAGAGGAGCATCGGAAAGTTTCCCCAAACTGCTTTTCTGCGACCGAACGCAACTGCTTTTGAGTTCCCTGTTTGAGATAGAACGGCAGGTCTGTATTATTAAGTCGTCGATAGTCGATGCCCAAGCCTAAATCAAGACATTCACATTCTTTGTTCAGTAAGTCGATAGTAGGTTCAAAACGGTGACGTGCCAAACCGCCTTTGTAAAGTTCTTTGGGTGGTGCGTTTGAAGTGGTTACCAAGGTAACGCCGTTATTGAACAGAGCTTCCCATAACCTGGCCAGGATCATTGCATCACCAATGTCTTCGACAAAAAATTCGTCAAGACAGATAATCGAATATTGCTGTGCCCAGGAGCCTGCAATGGTTTCCATAGGGTCGGCTTCACCCTGTTGCTGGTTAAGGGCCGTATGGATCTTAGCCATGAAGTGGTGATAGTGCAGGCGTATGGCTTTGTCTTTCGGAAGGTATTGGTAAAACAAATCCATTAAAAGCGTTTTACCACGGCCCACAGGGCCGAACAGGTACAGGCTTTGTGGTTGATTACCTCCGGCAAGTGAGTCCAGCCGCTGTTGCAGTGCATTAACAGCACTGTGTTGGTGTTTATCGGACTGAAGTGACCCAGACTGAATACGCTGATGATAGATTTTCTTCATGGAGTTATTATCACGAAAAGCCAGGACAAAAAAAAGCCGGCTGAGGGAGCCGGCCAAAGTTGCTAGTGAACAGCCATTAATACATAGTGCTGTACAGTTTTCTACGATAGGTCGCTGCCAGAGGATCACCATCCGGTAAAGAATTGATAATGTCGAGCGCGTATTTTTTCGCATCAGCAAAGTTCACGTCTTTAGCTAACACGGTGAAAACCAGCTGTAAGGCTTCTTCATCGCGGTGCGCTTCATGAAGCTTAAGAGCAAGCTGCAGTTTCAGAGATAAATCCTCTGGTTGGTGTTCAACCTGTTCCTGCAGAGCTCTTAGTTCCGGTGAGTCGGCGGCGTCTTCGGCAAGTTCAAGTTTGCCTTTTATGCGCTGATAGTCGCCATCTTGTTCAACCATAGGAATTTTAGCGATCAATTCTTTTGCCTGATCGAGACGGCCGGCGTCGACAGCGGCCTCGGCGAGTAATTTCAATGCTTGCATATTACCGCTGTCGATATCATAAGCTTGTTTGGCCAGGGTATAGGCCTGATTAGCGTCGCCTTCTCCCATAGCTACTTGCGCCTGTCGAATTAAATCGTCAGACGGACTGGGTAAATGTTTATCGAGTATCTCGCGGATTTCCCCTTCGGTTTTTACACCGCCAAAGCTGTCTACGGGTTGACCATCTTTGAAAAAAGCTACCGTAGGTAAGCTACGAATACCGAACTGTGCAGCCAACTCTTGTTGCTCGTCACAGTTTATCTTGGCCAGAATGACTTGGTTACTGTATTGGGACGCTAGTTTTTCCAGTACTGGCATGAGCTGTTTGCAGGGCTCGCACCAGTCTGCCCAAAAATCGATAATAATGAGTTTTTCTTTTGAACCTTCCAGTAGAACCTGCTGGAAGTTTTGCAAGTCAACGTTAACGATGTTGGATTCAGACATTAGCAGCGCGCGCTCCTGTAGATATTTCATTTCACTAAACTGTTACTAGTGATATGCAGACGCACCCGCTGAATTTCAATGCCTAGGCACTAAACCAGGATAAGATTTTGTCCTTAAACTTGCTGTAAGGCGGGTAGCGCAAGGCAACATCAAACCGAAAGCTGCGCTTCATAACGGGCTTTAAATGGCTGAATGTGTCGAACCCAAACTTACCATGATAGCGACCCATACCACTGTGACCAACGCCGCCAAATGGCAATTTGTCGTTAAGCATAAACATGAGCGTGTCGTTGTAGCACACGTTTCCGGCAGAAACTTTCTCGGTAAATAAAGAGAGTAACCGTTGAGTGTTACTAAAGACATAAAGCGCAAGCGGTTTAGGATGGCGATGGATTTGCCCAATCGCATCGGCTGCTGATTTAATGGTAATAACAGGAAGTATCGGGCCAAAAATTTCTTCCTGCATGAGGGCACTGTTTTCTTTAACGCCATCGACTATGGTTGGTGCGATATAACGCTCCGCTTTATCAAAGTCGCCTCCAATAGCGATGTTTTCCTGATCCAGCATTTGCGTGAGACGCTGCCAATGCCCCTGATGAATAATTCTGCCATAACAGTCACTGTTCTGCGGGTCATCGCCGTAAAAGTTAACCAGTTCCTGATGCATAGCGCTAATGAGTTGTTCTTTTACACTGTCTTCGACCAGTACGTAGTCAGGTGCAATACAGGTTTGACCGGCATTCAGGAATTTACCCCAGACAATACGTCGGGCTGCTACCTGAATAGGTGCGTCGGCTAAAACTACCGCGGGGCTTTTGCCGCCGAGCTCAAGTGTGACGGGTGTTAAATTTTCAGCTGCCGCTGCCATAATTGATTTAGCGGCATGTTCACCACCGGTATAGAAAATGTGGTCAAAGGGCAATGTCGTGAGTTGTTGCGACTCGGTCGCCGCTCCGGTCACAATTTTTATGGCGGAGTTATCCAGGTAGTCGGGAAGCTGGCGCGATAATAAATCCGCCGTTGCAGATGCATGCTCAGACGGCTTGATTAATGCGCAATTACCCGCAGCGATAGCCGCCACTAAAGGTGCTAAAAGCAATTGCAAAGGATAGTTCCACGCCCCTAAAATTAATACGGTACCTAAAGGCTCCGGGACTAACTGACTTTTAGCAGGCCAGGCAAGTAATGGGTTGCCGACTTTACGGGCTTTGGCCCATTTCGGTAAGGCTTTTATCGTGTGTTTAATATCGTTTTGCAGGAACTGCAATTCAGTTAAACGTGCTTCACTCGGATGTTTGTTCAGGTCACTTTTTAATGCTTCCAGTAAAGGTTTTTCATTTTCATCCAGGAAGCGTTTAAGTTGTTTTAGTTGATTTAAACGCCATGACAGCGGACGGGTGAGTCCGCTGTCGAAATGGCTTTTCAGCTGTTGAAGTGTGCTTTCGAATGGATTCATCCAAGTCCGCCAAGAGTCACTGTTTTTAACTCAAGGTATTCATCGATACCGTATTTGGAACCTTCACGACCAACCCCGGACTCTTTGATTCCGCCAAACGGGTTGTAGGCGTGTGAAATTCCACCCGTGTTAACGCCGACCATGCCGTATTCAAGTGCTTCGCTGACGCGGAAAATACGAGCGGTGTCTTTTGCTGCAAAGTAAGACGCGAGACCAAAAGGCGTGTTATTTGCTTTCTCGATACCTTCTTCTTCGTTTTCAAAGGTATTGATAGCGACCACCGGACCAAAAATTTCCTCTTCACTGATGTCCATATCGTCAGTGACACCAGTTAATACCGTTGGCGCATAGAATAAATCGCCGAGTTCGGTCATTACTGAACCACCGGTTTCTATAGTTGCACCATCAGACTTAGCGGACAATACCAGCCGCTGAACCTTATCAACTGCATCTTGATCGATAAGTGGACCTAAGTCGACGCCTTCTTCAGTTCCGGGCCCCACTTTCAGGCCTTTTACCTTGCTGACAACAGCATCTGTAAACTTCTCTGCGACAGACTTTTGCACCAGTATTCTATTGGCCGATACGCAGGTTTGGCCGCCGTTACGGAATTTGCAGGCAATGAGCTGCTCAGCTGCTTGTTCAATATCAGCGTCATCAAAGACGATGAAAGGGGCATTACCTCCAAGCTCTAATGACAATTTGGTTACGTGCTCTGAACATTGTTGCATTAAAATTTTGCCAACCCCGGTTGAGCCGGTAAATGACAACTTGCGAACCTTAGAAGAGGTAGCTAAGCGTTTGCCGACCGTTTTTGCGTCGCTGGTTGGAATGATATTAATGACACCATCGGGAATACCAACTTCGCTGGCTAACTGTGCCAGTGCAAGGCTGGATAGAGGCGTTAGCTGGGGCGGCTTAACTACGATAGTACAGCCTGCTGCCAATGCCGGTGCTATTTTGCGAGTGATCATGGCGTTAGGGAAGTTCCACGGAGTAATAGCCGCACAGACACCCACGGGCTCTTTAGTTACCATGACGCGCTTACTGCTGTCAGCGTTGGGCAATATATCGCCATCAATACGTTCGGCTTCACCGGCAAACCAATCGACAAAACTGGCACCGTATTCGACTTCGCCAATTGCTTCGGCAACCGGTTTGCCTTGTTCTGCACTCATCAGCTCGCCCAGTGCCTGCTTGTTTTCCATCATGGCTTCATACCACTTACGCAGTAGGACTGCGCGTTCGCGGGCCGTCTTTTTACGCCAGCTCTTTAAAGCCGTTTCAGCAACGTTGATAGCGCGTTGCGTTAAATCCTCGTCGGCGTCAGCAACTTCGGCTAAAACGTCGCCGGTTGCCGGATTGGTAACTGAGAAACGCTTGTCTGTAGGAACCCAGTGACCTTCGATAAAGCAATCTTTCTTAGTCAACGATGACATAGAGTGTGCTGACATAGTGCCTCCAAATTTGAAAAACTCTCTAATAATGTAGGCAATATAAAGAGAAATGGTTCAACTTTTTCGATGATTTTGGAAGAAATTGATGTGTTTGGCGAAAAAAAACGCAAACACATTGCGTTTCTGGTAAAAAAACGTATAATCCGCCCTTCCTCAAGGAACACCGCATAACTGATGAGGCAGCGGTCACCCTTGATTCGTGGGGTTGCAGCGCCTGATTCCAGTCCAGACAGTTTAGAGACTGAATACTGATTCCTGTTGCCGGGCCATAACCCCTTTTTTGTTGTGTTTGCCAATGGGCAAACGGGAATAAAGTGAGACAAATATGTCAAATACCCAAACGGGCGTGTCGTTTAACGACATGGCCTTACCTAGTGCTGTGCTTGAACAATTAAACGCAATGCAGTTTTTAACTCCTACTCCTATCCAGCTGCAGGCTATTCCTGCGTTGCTTGAAGGTCAGGATGTATTGGGTGAAGCCCAGACAGGTACTGGTAAAACTGCCGCTTTTGGTTTACCAGCGCTGGCAAAAATCGATGCGTCAGTTAAGCAAACTCAGATATTAGTAGTAACGCCAACTCGTGAGCTGGCTATTCAGGTTGCTGAAGCGCTTGAAGGCTTTGCTGCGAAAATGCGTGGTGTTGGCGTCGCAACGGTATACGGTGGTGCGCCATTTGGACCACAGGTCAAAGCCCTGAAGCAGGGAACCGCCATTGTTGTTGGTACCCCGGGTCGTCTTATCGACTTACTGAATAAAAACGTTCTGCAGTTGGACGGTTTGAAAGTTGGTGTTCTGGATGAAGCTGATGAAATGCTTAACATGGGTTTCATTGAAGACATCGAAACCATTTTAAAAGCTGTACCGAATACGGCGCAACGCGCATTATTCTCAGCAACTATGCCAAATGCAATTCGTAAACTGGCAAAAACTTTCCTGAAAGATCCGCTGAACATTCAGATTGAAGCTATTGCTCGCGAAAAAGCGACCATTAAGCAGAAAGCCTGGAAGGTTCAGGGCATGACTAAAATGACAGCTCTGACCCGGTTATTAGAAGTAACTCCGTATCAGCGCGCATTGATATTCGTACGTACCCGTCAGGATACAATGGACGTGGCGGAATTATTGCAACGCAACGGCTTTAAAGCGGCGCCATTAAGCGGTGATTTGAACCAGGCTCAGCGTGAGCAGACCGTCAGTCAGTTACGTAGTGGACACATCGAAATTCTGGTAGGAACCGATGTTGTTGCTCGTGGTTTGGATGTTCCTGAAATTACGCACGTTATTAACTATGACTTACCAAGCGATACTGAATCTTATGTTCACCGTATTGGACGTACTGGTCGCGCGGGCCGCACAGGTGAAGCGATTTTGTTCTTCCGTGCAAAAGAGCGTCATTTATTGCGTCACTATGAGCGCTTAACCAATGCACCGGTTGAGTTCTTTGAAGTACCAAACGCAAATGAACTCAGCAAGTACCGTCAGCAACAGTTACTGGAAAAGCTACAAGCATCCTTAGCACCGGAAACGGCAAGTGCTGATAAGCCTAAGCTTGAGAAGCTTCTGGGGCAGTGGCTGGAACAGTCGGAATTGAGCGCTGAAGAAATTGCATTAGCTCTTCTGACTCAACAGAACGAGCAGCGTCCATTATTCTTGAAAGAGGACCGCCCTGTGCGTGAAATGCGCAGTGAACGTTCAGGTCGCAATGAGCGCAGCGATCGTGGCGACAAGCGCAAACCTCGTGCAGAGCGTGCGACAAGCCGTGCCGCCGATGTGGATTTTGAAACTTACAAAATTCAGGTTGGCCGCGAACATGGTGCTCGTCCTGGTGACATCGTTGGGGCTATTGCTAACGAAGCTTCAATGGACAGCAAGTACATTGGTCAAATTCAGTTGTTTGATAATCACTCTTTAGTGCAGTTACCTAAGGGTATGCCAAAAGATATTATGCATGTACTGAAAAAAGCCCGTGTGCGTCAGCAGCCAATGGGTCTTGAGTTAAGCGATGAGCAAGTAAAACGTGCGCCACGCCCACCGCGTGACCGTGATGCTCGCGGCGGACCTAAGCGCAACTCCGGTAAGGGTGCTGCGCGCCGCTTTAATTAATTAGCGTCTCGAAATTCGGCCGGATGATCAACCATGATCATCTGGTCGATATCATATCCCCATTCATGAGCCTTAGCTAAGGCATAGTCAATATCATCCTGAGCAACATCAGGAGTCCGCGACAATAACCAAAAGTATTCGTGTGAGTCACTGGTTACTATTGCCAACTGATAATTGTTATCCAGCCAGCTGACATAGTACCCGCCGTAGAATGGCCAGAAAAAAGTCACTTTGTAAGCTGCTTCCATGTTTTCAACCGGTTTAGCCAGACCAATAGCTGTCTGCCACTCTTCGTTTTCAACATGATAACCGCGATTTGTAACCTCTAAGGTACCATCACCGTTTAGGCGGTACTCTGCCGTAACGCTTTGCAGACCTTCTTCAAAGCTGTGTGGCATACGGGCAATTTCGTACCATTTTCCTAAGTAACGTTTTGCCTCAAAGTCTTCAACAACATTAGCTACCGGTGTTGGCTGCGTGTTACAGGCACTTAGCAGAACTGTTAAAAGTAGCGGGATTATCCATTTGTTCATTGTGCTTCCTTTTATAACTCGTTGATATTATCTAAATAAATTTCGGCCTGTTTCAGTAGCGCCTGCTGTTCTTCGTTGGTTTTCTTACCCCATACCTGATACATCATGCGCATTCTGTGATTATCTTTAAACTGCTCTTTGTGACGCTCAATAAAATGCCAATACAGGCTGTTAAAAGGGCAGGCTTTATCTCCACTTTTTTTCTTTGGATCATAATAGCACTCTTTACAATAGTGCCCCATTTTCTGCATATAGTTAGCACTGGCAATATAAGGCTTTGTGGCAATCAGACCGTTGTCAGCATACTGACTCATACCTCGTGTATTAGGCATCTCTACCCATTCAATAGCATCAATGTAAATACCAAGGTACCAGTCATCCAGTGCATCTGGTGACACACCCGCCAACAAAGCAAAGTTTCCGGTTATCATTAACCGCTGTATATGGTGTGCATACGCATATTCTAAGGATTGCTCAATAGAGTGATGCAGGCAATTCATTTTGGTGTCACCAGTCCAGTAAAAATGAGGCAAAGGTCTATTATGATCTAGGGCGTTAAGGTTTTTGTAGTCAGGCATATGCGCCCAGTAAACTCCCCGGACGAATTCACGCCAGCCGATAATTTGCCGGCAAAAGCCTTCAATCTGAGCGATTGATATACTGTCTTGATTCTCAGACCAGGTATTAACAGCTGCTTTTACAACTTCTAGTGGATGTAACATTTTCGTGTTCAACGAGAACGAGAGTCTGGAGTGATACAAACTCCAGTGGGCTTCATTAAGCGTTTCTGCTGTTGCCATAGAATCCTGATAACGACCAAAATTAGGCAGCCCAAACTGACAAAAATGTTCAAGTAACTGCTTTGATTGTTGACGGTTTACCGGCCATATTAATTGGTTTGGGGAAGCTTTGCCCATTGTTTGAATATGGCATTTTTGCAGCAAAGCATCGATATCTGATACGTCATTAGAAAATACCAGAGGATGCTCTACATCTTGATTAGCAGGAATCTTTTTCTGGTTTTCTTTATCGTAATTCCAGCGGCCTCCGGTCGGACGTCCGTCCTCCATCAGAATATCGTATTGCTGGCGCACCTTTCTGTAAAAGGTTTCCATTAAGTAGTTTTTGTTATCTGGAAAATATTCTTTTAATGAATCCCGAGCGGTGAGGAAATGCTCAGTATCATACCAGTTTAACGTGATGTTTCTGGTGCCTGCCCAGCTTCTGAGTTGGTGATCGAGCCGGTACTCGTCGGGTTGCTGACACTCCAGAACCGCTCTCTTGTTTTGAGCGACAACCGACTCAAGGTTTTGTGTCAGACTTTGCTGGTTGTCGCTGTCATCCAGCTTAATGTAGTGTACGCGATGCCCAGCCGAGTCTAATGCGCTAGCAAAGGCCCGCATTGCACTAAAAAAAGCCAAAACTTTTTGTCGATGATGAACGACATAGTCAGTCTCCTGTTTTAGCTCCATCATGACATAAAGTACGCCTTGCTCTTTTTGCCGGAACCAGGAGTGCCTGACATTGAGTTGGTCGCCAAGTACTAACCGAATGGTATGAGTTGTCATAGTCACTTAAATTTAGATATCCAGTCATTCAATACGCAGGCTCTGAGGATTCAGATCGGCGTACCTAAATGAGCTAAAATATGGCATGATGCGCGGTAGTTTAAGATCCAGGAGTGATTATGAATCAGGTTACAGAGAGCGGAAACTCTTCAGAGCAAAACACAGTTAATGTAATTTGTATTAAATGGGGTAAAAAGTATGGCTCAGATTACGTCAATACTTTGCACTCCATGGTCAGCCGGCATCTCAGTCGACCATTCCGTTTTGTTTGTTTTACAGACGATTTTGAAGGCATTAATGACGACATTGAAGTAAAGGCTATTCCTAAAATCGGCTTCAAAGATTTTGACGAACAACTGCCCTGGACTAAAGGACACGGTTGGTTAAAACTGACTTGTTTCGCAAACCCTTTGTATGATCTTGAAGGGCCTACGCTGTTTCTGGTCCTGGATATTATTATTGTCGGTAGTCTTGATGAATTCTTTGAACCTGAAGGTGATTTTATGGTGATCAAAGAATGGGATAAATCAGACGCTACAGGCAATACCTCGGTATTCCGTTTCAATATTGGTGCACATGAAGACGCCTTAGAGCATTTGAAAAAAGACCCTGATGCAGCTACCGCCGATGTGAGAAATGAACAAGAGTACATTACGCACTTTGTCGATCGTCAGAACAAGCTGAAGTATTGGCCGGAAAAGTGGTGTCGTAGTTTCAAACGTCATTGTTTGCGCCCCTTCCCGTTAAGCTTTTTCCAGGAGCCCCGTATACCTGAAGAAGCAAAAGTTATTATCTTCCATGGCAAGCCACACCCGGATGATGCATTAGAAGGCCGAAGCGGTAAGTGGTACCGGAAAGTCCTGCCGACTAAGTGGATTGCCGAGTATTGGCGTTAAAGAATATGAGACTGTGGCTCTATGGAATGCTATTGCGGCTGGTCACTCCAGCCGTTTTTGTCTGGTTGTGGCTGCGAGGCAAGAAGGATGCCCGCTACCGTCAGAACTGGTCAGAAAGGCTTGCATTAGGCGCTGTTGATAAAAAGCTGCAGGGGTGCCTTGTTATCCACAGTGTTTCTGTTGGAGAAACCTTAGCGGCTAAGCGGTTAATAGAGCAGCTGTTGGATCAACAGCCCGAACAAAAAGTGCTGATTACTTGTATGACCCCAACCGCGAGGGCACTCATTCAGCAGCATTTTGGCGAGTCTGTCAGCTGTCTTTATTGGCCAATTGATACTCCGGGTTCAGCGAAGCGCTTCGTGCGTAAGCTGAAACCTAAAGCGGTATGGATAATGGAGACAGAGCTTTGGCCGCAGATGCTGAACCACTTTTCCAGAGCTAATGTGCCAGTAAGTTTATTGAATGCCCGGCTTTCGGCGCGCTCGGCCAAGGGATATCGGCGTTTCCATTGGCTTATGAAGGCTGTATGGAAACAACTGACTCTGGTGTCGGTTCAGAATAAAGAAACTGCGCGTCGGATGAAGGCTTTGGGGGTAGCGCAGAGCCGACTTTTTGTAGACGGAAATCTTAAATACGATATCCAACTTTCCGGCAAGGATATCGATAAAGCTTACCCGTGGAAGCAGAGTTGCTCTGGAAGGGACGTCTGGTTGGCGAGTAGCAGTCATCCCGGGGAGCATGAAGTTCTTCTTGAAGCACATAAGCTGGTTCAGGCAGAACGACCTGATGCCTGTCTTATTATTGCGCCAAGACATCCTGAGCAATTTGAAAAAGTTGCGGAACTGACTAGGCAATCGGGACTAAAGTTGGCCCGACGCAGCGAATTTAGTGAGATACCACAGGACTGTGATGTCTTTCTCGCTGACAGTATGGGCGAAATGATGCTGTGGGGGCAGTTAGCTTCTGTGAGCTTTGTCGGCGGAAGTATCATTGAGCGTGGCGGGCACAACCCCCTTGAAGTTATTGCTTCTGGCTCCAATGTTATGTCTGGGCGGCATGTATTTAATTTCCCACAGGTTTACGCTGAACTGTCTAAAGTCGGCGCCATGCGATGGGTAAAAAATGCCGAAGAAATTAAACAGGCTGTGAGTTTGATCCAGCAGACAGCGGTCATGAAAGCGCAACATGAAGCTGCTAAAAGCGTTTTACAAACGCATCAGGGTGCTACGTTAAGAGTCTTAAAACGAGCACTGGAATATACTCTGACAGGAAGCGGTATGATAAAAACAGAGCAGACTCCCCGAGGGCTCATTCGCTATGACAGCGATATTATAGAAACGATAGAAGATAAGCATTTTTCAGCCCAATATTGGCAGCAACAAAAGGCGATTGCCGGGAATTCGACGGGGCGTGCAACTGTCTGGTTTATTCAACAAGGCGATCTGGGGCTTTTGTTGCGACACTATTACCGTGGTGGTTTGGTTGGAAAAATTAATAAAGACCGTTTTTTGCGCGAGCCAGCGGAGAAAAGCCGGGCAATACACGAGTTTGATTTGCTTTGTAAACTCCGTGATATTGGCTTGCCGGTTCCTCGCCCTGTGGCGGCGAGAATGGAAAAGACCGGCGTATTTAGTTATAAAGCTGATATTTTAGTTGAAGTGATTCCTGGCGCAGTTGATGTTTATCGGCTATTGCGTGAGAAACAGCTTTCAGCAGAGCTTTGGCAAAAGCTCGGAAGTGCTATTAAGCAATTGCACGATACTGGTGTTTATCACTCGGATTTGAATTGTCACAACCTTATGCTGGATGACAAAGACAAAGCCTGGATTGTGGACTTTGATAAGTGTGATTTCCGTGAGAGCGGGGAGTGGAAGGAAGCGAATATTCAGCGTTTGCTGCGCTCCCTGCGCAAAGAAAAAGAAAAGAACGAGACTTTTTACTGGAAGGAGTCTCGTGACTGGCCTGAGTTATTAACGGGTTATCGCCGTTAAGGTTTAAGCCATAAAAAAAGCCCCGACTCACTTTAAATGAGCCGGGGCTTTTTTATGCGTCAAAGCACTGAACTAGTCGCGAACTTGACCGTTGCCGGTTACCACGAATTTTTCAGTTGTTAGTGCTTCAAGACCCATTGGTCCATAAGCGTGCAGCTTACTGGTAGAAATACCAATTTCGGCACCTAAACCTAACTGACCGCCGTCTGAGAAGCGAGATGAGACATTCGCCATAGTAACAGCTGAATCTACTTCACGAATGAAACGCTTAGCGGTTTCATCGTTTTCAGTAATAATCACTTCTGTATGACCACTACCAAACTCCTGAATATGCTCAATAGCACCTTCGTAGTTATCAACGGTTTTAACCGCGATTTCCAGAGCAAGGTATTCTTCGCCAAAGGCATCGTCTGCAATCTCATCGGCGCCGTCAAAGTAGCTTACTGAACGCTTATCGGCGTGGATTGTTACGTTCTTCTCTGCCAGGGCTTTAGCAGCCATAGGTAAGAATTTATCAGCCACATCCTGATGAACCAGTAAGCCCTCAAGCGCATTACAAACGCCGGTACGCTGAGTTTTACCATTAAGTAAAATAGCCAGAGCTTTATCAAGATCGGCATCTTTATCAACATATAGATGGCAAACGCCTTTGTAGTGCTGAATCACCGGGATCTTACTGGTGTCACTAACAAAGTGAATCAGACCTTCGCCGCCACGAGGGATAACCAGGTCGATATAATCTTTCTGTTGTAGTAACTCGGTCATCAGTTCACGATCAGGTGTTGGTACTACCGTAATGACGTCTTTCGGCAAGTTGCTGGCTTCTAAAGCTTCGTGCAGCGCTTCAGCAATGGCTTTACTGCTTTCAATGGCTTCACGGCCGCAACGCAAGATTACAGCGTTACCTGACTTGAAGCACAGGGCACCGGCATCGGCGGTCACGTTCGGACGCGCTTCATAAATCATGCAGATAACACCGAGTGGAATGCGCATTTTTTCAATTTTCATTCCGTTAGGGCGTTCATCCAGCACGTAGCTGTCGCCGACCGGATCTTTTAATGCAATGATTTCTTCAATGGCGGAAGCCATGCCTTCGACACGTTCCGGTGTCAATTCCAGGCGATCCATCATGGCGTCACTCAGGCCTTTCTCTTTACCGGTAGCCAAGTCCTTCTTATTGACTTCGATAATCTTGTCCTGACGTGCGCGAATTGCGTCTGCCATTTTCTGCAGTACACTGTTTTTATCTGCTTCAGATAAGGTTGCTACAGCGCGTGCTGCTTTTGCAGCGCGTTGTGAAATTTCTTTTGCTAATTGCTGGCTCATGCGTCCTCCAAAATCATTAGATCGTCACGGTGAATGACTTCTGTAATCGGGCTATAGCCAAATTTTTCAGCTATGTCTTCTGTTTGCTGCCCTTTAATGTGCATAAGTTCATGCGCGCTGTACTGACAAATACCTTTTGCAATAGCGTCAGTATCATTGGCACTGCGAACCAGCACGGCGTCACCGCGATCAAAATCGCCTTGTACATCAACAATGCCTGAACTTAATAACGAGGCACCGTTCTCAATTAATGCTTTTTCAGCACCTTCATCAACCAATATTTCACCTTGGGCAACCAAGGTATGTCTTAACCAATGCTTTTTGTTGCTAATTGGATCAGATTGGCGACGGAATAATGTGCCGGGGATGTCACCTTGTAACAGCGACTCAAAGGTTTCGCCTTTGCGACCGTTGACTATGTAGGTATCAATACCATGGGAAGTGGCTTTCTCAGCGGCTTCAACTTTGGTCCGCATACCACCAGTACCTACAGAACTCACAGAACCACCGGCAAGTGAGTAAATACTTTCGTCAATTTGTTCAACCACGGGTATTTTCTTGGCATCCGGGTTCAGGTTTGGATCGGAATCGTATAAGCCGTCGATGTCTGAACAAATAAACAGAGCGTCAGCATCAACTAACGTGGCTACCATGGCTGACAAGTTGTCGTTGTCGCCTACTTTCATTTCGTCGGTAGCCAGAGCATCGTTCTCGTTTACCACGGGTAAAATGTTGTGCTCTAACAATCTGTTTAACGTGTTTTTAATGCTCACGTAGCGAGCGCGGTCGCGTAAGTCACTGTGTGTCATTAACAACTGGGCGCAGGGGGAATCAAAGAAGCGCGACCAGTAGCCCATCATTTCATTCTGGCCGACCGCTGACATTGCTTTGCGTACGGCTACGGGAACTTTCTTGTGCTCAAAATTAATATGCTTGCGTCCGGCAGCGACACTGCCCGATGACACTAAGACAACTTCTTGTCCGCGTTCGCGGCATTCGTTAATAAAACGAGCGATGGGTAAAAGGTATTTGGTACTAACCCCAGTTTCATCTGGCGCGATGAGCGCACTCCCCACTTTCAGTACGGCTCTTCGCCAGGATGGCGCTTTCATAGAGACTCCCTTTTGTTGAATTCGTTAGTAGTCTAACAGATTGGCTGTCTAAGCTCCAGTGAGGCTCATAAGCCATACCTATTGTCAATATATTAGACAATAATTTAGATTGACAAGAAAAAAGAGCATTCTTTAAAAAAAGATTATTGAGCCAACTATTTTTCGGGAGGGGTATAGCCTTCAATCTGAGGATCTTTGCCCTCAAATAAAAAAGCTGTCATTTGGGTCTCAAGAAACTCGCGGTCAGTCGGATCCATCATATTTAACCGCTTCTCATTAATGAGCATTGTCTGTTTTTTTTGCCATTCAGCCCAGGCTTCTTTTGATATGTTATTAAAAATACGTTCGCCCAGTTCACCGGGGTAAAGCTGAAAGTCCAGTCCCTCGGCTTCTTTCTGATAATGCTGGCAAAATACGGTACGACTCATGTTGTACTCACTTATTGGTCATTAATTGTTTCATCAGTTTAACGGTTGGTGCAGCAAAGCCCAAGTCCTTATTAGTGTTGGGTTTGACCCAAAGGTACTGACTTTCGTTAAGTTGAGTTTCAGCAGGAATAACGTCTATTAGCAGAGGGTAGCAGTCCAGATGAAAATGGCTGAAAGTGTGCCGGAAGCCGGGCAGTTGTTCGCGGCTATGCTCAGTTAAACCGTGCTGCCTGATCAGTGACGACACTTCCGTTTCCTCTTGGCTTTGAGGGAAACACCACAGGCCTCCCCAAATACCTGTTTGTGGCCTTTTTTCTAATAACAGTTGCCCTTCATGACGCAAAAGCAGCATATGCGTTGTCTTGACTGGTTTGGCCTTTTTGGGTTTCTTACCCGGGTACAGCTCAATTGTCTTGTTTGCTTTGGCTAAGCAAGTGTTGTTAACGGGACACTGTTCGCAGAGTGGCTTACTGCGGGTACAAATCATTGCACCAATATCCATCATGGCTTGATTATAGGCTCCAGAGTTACTCTCAGGAGTAAGTTGTTCGCTTAGTTGCCAGAGCTCCTTTAATACACTGGTTTTACCCGGCCAACCTGCGACAGCAAAGTGGCGGGCTAAGACGCGCTTCACATTGCCATCTAAAATTGGGGCGTAAGCGCCATGCCCCAAAGAGCGAATAGCACCGGCGGTTGAACGACCAATGCCGGGTAATTCTTCAAGCTTATGAACTTTTTTAGGAAACTCACCGTTAGATCGGGTGCAAATAATTTTTGCGGTTTTATGAAGGTTACGGGCGCGGGCGTAATAACCTAAACCTGTCCATAGGTTCAGTACACGGTCTTGCGGAGCCTCGGCCAGTGCTTGAACGGTGGGGAATGCCTCCATAAAACGTTCGAAATACGGAATAACGGTGGTGACCTGGGTTTGTTGCAGCATAATTTCTGACACCCAGACACGGTATGGGGTGACATTTTTCTGCCAGGGAAGATGCTTGCGTCCATACTGCTGAAACCAGCGAAGGACTTGAGAGCTGAATGTTTCGGTCAACTGTAAATCTCTGCAAATAAAAATGACTAATTTCAAGAATGTACTATTCTTTATGCCATACACAGTGTCTCATATTCCGAGCATTATTGTTATTGCAATTAAAAGGAGCTTTGCAATGAAAACCTTAAATCTAATTACTTTATCTTTGCTTACCGCTGGATTAACCGCACCGGTTTTTGCGCAGCAGACTGAGGTTGAGCAAAACGACTTTTATCTGGGCGCTCGTTTAGGCGCATTTTCTGCTGATGAAGACCGCGTCGCTGTCAAAAATGAGCAACTATTTTTTGTTGATGATGGATTCAAAACTATTACATCAGGTATTGAAGCCGGGATGATGTTTACTGAGGCATGGGAAGCCCGTATCTATTACGATTACATGGAAGCTGATCTGGTCGGTGGAGGAGATGGCTATGGTGATAGCTATGGTGTCGATGCGCTGTACCACTTTAATAATAACTTTTATGCTGGTTTAGGTGTAAATAATACTGAAATTGGCGAAGTAACGGATGTCGCTGCACGCCTGACTTTGGGTCACCGTAGCTTTATTAACAATAATCTGGCGTGGCGCATTGAAGGTGGAGCTCAGCGTGGTTGGGAAGAAGACTACACTGAAATGTTTGCGAATATTGGTTTGCAATGGTTCTTTGGTGGGCGCGACACGAGTCCTGAGCCGAGACCTCGTCCTGAGCCACAACCAGAACCTCAACAGGCTGCACCTGAGCCTAAATCAGAACCTGTCGACTCAGATGGTGACGGCGTCGTTGACTCCAAAGACAACTGCGCGAATACGCCTAAAAACTACTCCGTAGATGAGAACGGCTGTATTTTATACGAAAACGAGACCATCACCGAAGATTTATTGGTGGAATTTGACCTGAATTCTTCCAAAATACGTGATGGTGCATTTTCTGAAATTAAGGATATGGCTGAATTCATGAATGAACATCCGCAGTTGGAGATCACCATTCATGGACATACTGATAGCACCGGTGAAGCTGAGTATAACCAATGGCTGTCTGAGCGTCGGGCAGAGTCAGTCGCTAATGCCTTGGTAAACCGTTATGGTATCAGTCAAAGCAGAATTGACTTTAAAGGACACGGTGAGTCTCAGCCTAAAGTTCGCGAAAACAGTGCAGCTGACCGCCAGGAAAACCGTCGCATTGAAGCAACACTGAAAGTTGTTAACCGTGTACCTAAAACACGTTAATACCAATTGTATTGATTGCTTGAAATAGCGATAATAGTTCTACTGTAAACAGGCCTGATTTTTCAGGCCTGTTTTTTTGGTATTAGCTAAGTCACTAATTTTCAGGAAAGTCATGAGCCAGTTTAAAAGTGCCGAAGAAGCCGCAGCGGCGGGTAAGTATGTCAGAACAGTTCGGAGTTTCGTTAAAAGAGAAGGAAGGCTAACGAAAGGGCAGGCAACTGCAATTGAACGCCTTTGGCCGACTCTTGGCTTAACGCTGGATAATGGTCGGTTGGATCTTGCTCAGGTTTTTAACCGAAAGGCTCCTGTAACTTTGGAAATCGGCTTTGGTATGGGGCACTCATTGGTTGAAATGGCAGCTAACGACCGCGAGCGCGACTTCATTGGTATTGAAGTTCATGAGCCTGGTGTTGGTACCTGCCTTATGGCTGTCGAAGAAGCGGGGATAGACAACCTTCGGGTATTTCATGAAGATGCCGTTGAAGTGCTGAAGCAATGTATTCCCGATGCAAGCCTAAACTGCGTTCAAATTTTCTTTCCTGACCCCTGGCATAAAAAACGCCATCATAAACGTCGTATTGTGCAACCGGAGTTTGTGCAGTTATTAACCCAGAAAGTAGAATCTGGCGGGGTTATTCACCTGGCAACAGACTGGGAGAATTACGCTGAGCATATGCTAGAGGTTTTAAATGAAGCCTCTGATTTAAGCAATTTATCAGCGTCCGGAGATTACGTGCCCCGACCTGAAAGCCGGCCCAAAACCAAGTTTGAACGCCGGGGCGAGGGTAAAGGGCACGGCGTCTGGGATTTACAGTTCCAGGTTAAGTAGTGGTATTAGCTTCTGGGTTAATCCAGAAGCGTATCTAAAACTGAGTTCAGGAAGCGATGACCTTGCTGTGTTAAACACCAGTGCTGTGTGTTTTCAGTTACCAACCCCAGAGATTTTGCCTTGCGCAAGTGTTCTGATGCTAAGTCGGCGGAAAGTCCGGTAGTCTGTTCAAAGTTATGTTTGCTAACTGGCTCCAGTAAGCGGAACTGATTCATAAAAAATTCAAACATACGGTCGTCAATCGCAACTTCTTTTAACTGGTAACGCAGAGCTTTAGTCAGGTCTAAGTAACCTTTAGGGTGCTTTATCTTTTCACAGCGTAGAATCTTATTTTGCTGTGCTAATGTGACTTTGCTGTGTGCTCCACAGCCAATGCCTAAGTAATCGCCATACTGCCAATAGTTCTTATTGTGGCGGCTTTGGTGACCAGGTTTTGCATAAGCACTCACTTCGTACTGGCTATAACCCGCTGCTTCCAAAAGCTTATGACCCTGTTGATAAATCTCCCATAAAGTGTCGTCGTCAGGCAGTTCCGGCGGCTGGCTTGCGAACAGGGTATTAGGTTCAATAGTCAATTGATACCAGGATATGTGGGGTGGATTCAGCGCGATAACCTGACGCAAATCATCTAATGCCATTTCTACGGTTTGATCCGGCAGTCCATGCATAAGATCAAGGTTAAAGCTGGCGAGCGGTAACTCACTCGCGTGTTTGGCTGCTTCTTTTGCCTGCTGCGGGTTATGAATGCGTCCCAGACGCTGCAGTTGGTGTTCCTGTAGGCTTTGTACGCCAATAGACAATCGATTAATACCAGCGGCAGCAAATGCCGAGAACTTTTCTGTCTCAAAAGTACCGGGGTTGGCTTCCATCGTTACTTCACAATCAGAACTTAGGGTTACCAGAGCACGGACACCATCCATTAATTGTTGTATTGCCATAGCTGAGAGTACGCTGGGTGTGCCGCCGCCAATAAAGATGGATTGAATCTCTCGTTCCTGCACCCACTCAAGGTCGGCTCGCAAATCCTCTAACAGTCGGCCTACGTAGCTTGCCTCCGGCACGTCACCCGTCAGCTTATGTGAGTTAAAGTCACAATAAGGACATTTCTGAATACACCAGGGAATGTGTATATAGAGAGATAACGGTGGAAGAGTCAGCGGGTAAGTCATTTAGTGAGCTGCTCAAGCAGTTGTTTCAGGGCCTGCCCACGATGGCTGAGCGCTTGTTTTTCTGTTTTATCAAGTTGTGCGGCTGAAGCATTTTTTTCTTCAACCCAAAAAACGGGGTCGTAGCCGAAACCATGTTCACCGACTGGCTTTGTTAATAGGCGCCCGTCCCAACGGCCCTGACAGATAATTGGTGTTGGATCTTCTGCACTTTGCATATAGACCAGTACGCAATGAAAACTGGCCTGTCGCTGGTGCTCTTCAACGCCCTCTAAAGCCTGTAATAATTTATTGATATTATCGGAGTCTGTCGCATTGGATCCAGCATAACGAGCAGAATAAACACCCGGGGCGCCGTTTAACGCTGCAACGGCAAGGCCTGAGTCGTCCGCAATAGCCGGTAGCCCGGTTTGTTGACACGCATGGCGCGCTTTAATGATGGCATTTTCGACAAAGGTGGTGCCAGTTTCGTCAGCTTCAGCGAAGTTCCAGTCGGATTGTGGGCGGACCTGCCAGTCGGCAGTAGCCTTTGTTTGACTTAACATATGACGTAACTCGGCAACTTTACCTGCATTACCGGTAGCCAGTACCAAAGTTTTTTGCGGCTTCATAAAATGGACCTGTACACTCATTATTAAGGGGCACAGGATAAAGGGTTTTAACGGGATTTGAAATCTTACATTAGCGTCTAAGTTAAACCTGTTATGATAAATAGGCAGAGACAGAGATAAGGAGATTCTATTTGGATTCGGCTAACACCTTGATTTTATTGTGTGGCTTATTGTTGGTTGTCAGCATTTTAGCCGCTGTCGCCTCCAATCGACTGGGCGCCCCTGTACTACTGACTTTTTTGTTAATTGGCATGCTTGCCGGTGAACAAGGAGTATTGGGAGTCGAGTTTAATAATCCGGATATCGCCTTTTTTATAGGCTCTGCAGCTCTGGTCATTATCCTTTTTGACGGGGGGATGCGAACTCACCCTGAACGCTTTCGGGTCGCCTTATGGCCCGCTATTAGTCTGGCAACAATAGGTGTTGCCTTAACCTGTACCCTGGTTGCCTCCCTGGCTGTTTATTGGTTTGCTTTGCCCTGGCCGGCGGCTTTGCTGATGGGGGCGATACTTAGCTCAACTGACGCGGCAGCGGTGTTTGGTATCTTTCAATCCAGAGGGTTACAAATTAAAGAGCGGGTTGCCTCAACACTTGAAATAGAGTCGGGCAGTAACGATCCAATGGCGGTCATTCTGACTTTAACGATGACCGGTGCTGTAGCCAGTGGCAGTTTTCCTGACTGGTATTGGATAGGTCTTGATATTGTCTGGCAGTTAATTGGCGGTCTGACAATAGGTTGGTTAGGTGGACGACTATTCATTATTGCCGCTCGAAAACTGCCGCTAAGCTTTAGCTTCTTCCCCTTATTGGCCGTTGCATGGGCTATTTCCATTTATGCATTAACGGCGAAACTGCACGCCAGCGGCTTTCTGGCTGTTTATTTAATGGGGTTTGTTATTGGTAACGCGCGCTTGCCTCAGTTAGTGCATATTCTGCAAGTGCAGGACGGACTGGCGTGGTTAAGCCAGATAGCGATGTTCCTCATTCTCGGATTACTTGTTGTTCCTTCTCACTTAGTCGCTAACGCACCGGTCGCAATAGGTATTGCCTTTACTCTAATATTTATTGCTCGTCCGTTGGCGGTGGTGGTGAGTTTATTGCCCTTTAGCTTTCCGTGGCGAGAGCAGGTGTTTATCAGTTGGGTTGGTTTAAGAGGAGCTGTCCCCATTATTCTGGCTTTATTCCCATGGCTTAGCGGTGTACCAAATCAGGAGCTTTATTTTGACATTGCCTTTGTTGTGGTGATGATTTCACTGATTATTCAGGGCTGGAGTATTGCGCCAGTAGCGCGTTGGCTAGGGCTGGAAGTACCGTTAAAAGCAAAACCGCAGCAACGTATGCCACTATCATCGGTGCCCAGTAAAGAGGCGCTGGAGGTCTGGCTTTATCGCATTGATAAAAACTCACCTGCCTGTGACCACACCTGGAAAGAGCTGAAGTTAACTGCGCCTGCCACTTTTGTTGGGTTGATCCGCGACGGCGAATGGTTGCAGCCGGAAACCCAGCCCATGGTTGAAGAAGGTGACGGTTTGCTGGTGGCTGCTACGGTGAAAGATATTGACGAGGTCAGTCGAATTCTTGCATCCGGTGGTAAAGGCTTAAAAGTATCAGAAAAAGACTTCTTTGGTGACTTCACATTACGTGGCGATTTGACGCTGGCCGATGTCGGTAGCTTTTATCCTGTGGGGGAACTAAACGAAGGTTTATTGAGCACAACGATATCTGACTATTTCTTACTGAAGTTCCATCGACGAGTGGTTATTGGCGATACCATACGTTTAGGTGATGTTATTCTGACCGTACGAAAAGTCAGTGACAAAGGTGATATCCAGTCCATTGGTGTAAAGCCGGTGAAAAGCTAGTCGTTTAACCAAAACTCCTGATTAAATTTAAGCGTTTGCTGCTCACCAACTTTTATAGTAAAACGCAGGGTTTCGGCATTGGTGTAATTAAACTGTGCCAGATAGTAACTGGCATCGCCTTCCGTTACCTGCTGAAACTCAAGCTCTTGTATTTGGCCCAAAGGGTTAACCACTTGCCCGGTAACGCCAGGGGTTTGGGCTTTTTGGGTTTGTTTGTCGAGCACGGCAATATTAAGTACACCTTTTGAGGCGCTTCGGGTTAAGTCATATTGCGTTGCTACTGCAGGAGCTAATAGGGTGGAGGTAAAAGCGCTGTAGTGGACATCCCACTGACCAAGGGTCTGCTTTTGCTCAGCCATAAGGCTGGCAGAGAACAACATGGACATAACTATTACTGTCTTAACAAAGAATGTTTTACTCATCACTTTATCCTCCACCAGTAGCGTTAAACGCCAATTAGTATTCTTAAAAATTGCAGAGCGATAATGACAACCAGAACCGATAAATCTAAACCACCAATTGGCGGAATAACTTTACGGACAGGTGCCAATAAAGGCTCTGTAATTTGATGCAGCATGGCTTCTACCGGGTTATAACCTTGTGAGAACCAACTGAGTATGGCACGGATGATCAATACCCAGAACAGCATGGACAGCAAGCTGCTAATCGTTGTTAGTATTCCCTGAATGACAATAACCAGAGGACCAACTGCCAGGCCATTTAGCCAGACCAAAGCCGCCACTTTCAACATGCCTAACGCTAACGCAAATATTAAGCTGGCAGTATCCAGCTTACCTATCATTGGCATGAAGCTGCGAAGCGGTCCCACAACGGGCTGTGTTGCTTTATACACAAATTGGCTGACCGGATTATAAAAGTCAGCCTGGGTTAATTGCATCCAAAGTCGCAACAAGACAATGATCAGGTACAGATCAACTAACGTAGCGACCAAAAACGTAAGGGCGTTATTCATAATGACTCCTAGAAGAGTTTCGCCATTTCCTGATTACGGTTTACCGCTGCTTTTACGGCTTTTTCCGAAATGCCGTGTAAGTCAGAGTCCTGGTAGGCTTCAACACCCTTAGCTGTTGAGCCGCCTTTACTGGTGACTTGTTTGCGCAAGTCTTCCAATGATAACTCACTTTCTTTCGCCATTTGAGCGGCGCCTAAGCAAGTTTGCTGAACCATTGCGCGGGCTTTTTCTGCATCAAAACCAAGTTCGGTCGCTGCTTTTGCAAGGCTGTCCATAAACTCGAAAAAGTAAGCTGGTCCGCTTCCGGCAACAGCACCAAGAATATCGAGCTGATCTTCATCGCTGACCCAAAGTGTCTCACCAACGCCGTTAAAGGCTTCGGTTACAAAGTTTTTATCGGCATCGTCCACTGAGTTGTCTGTGACTAAACCAGACATGCCCTGGCCAACCAATGATGGCGTATTGGGCATAACGCGGATAATACGGATGTTTTCGCCTAAATACTCGCGATATTTAGGAATACGAATACCTGCCGCAATGGTGATAATGAGTTTGTCGGTCAGGTTGTGGACATTTTCACGTAAGTGAGCACAAACTTCTGCCATTAACTGAGGTTTAACTGACAATACGATAGCATCAGCGTTATTCACAACTTCCAGATTGTCATTGCTGGTATTAACGCCCAGCTCCGATTTCATTTTCTCTAATTTGGCATCGCTGGGGTTACTGACCCAGACTTTGTCAGCAGGATAACCGCTTTTACACATACCACCGACAATGCTTTGTGTCATGTTACCTGCGCCGATAAAGGCAATATTGCGAATGTCGTTCATTAGGACTCCCGTTCTCCAAAAATTGCTGTTCCAATACGTACCATGTTAGCACCCTCAAGCACCGCTTGTCGCATATCGCCCGACATTCCCATGGATAAGGTATCAATTTGCGAACCATGGGTTTGTTGCAGTTGCTCATAAAGGCGAAACATGTGCTGAAAGCTTTGCTTGCGTTGCTCTTCCGTTGTTCCTGCTTTGAGTATGGTCATTAAGCCGCGTAATTTAAGTTTTGAACAGCTCATCACATACTCAGCTAATTCTTCAACTTGCTCTGGCGCCAGACCCGATTTGTTTTCATCGTCGTCAATATTCACCTGTAGCAAAACGTTGAGTTGCTCGAGCTTTTCTGGGCGTTGCTCATTCAAGCGGCGTGCAATTTTCTCGCGCTCTACGCTTTGTACCCAGTTAAAATGCTGAGCAATATCTTTTGTCTTATTGGACTGAACCGGTCCAATAAAGTGCCACTGGACTGGATCGGGTATTTGTTCTTCTAGCTGTGTGATTTTATCAACGGCTTCCTGAACATAGTTTTCGCCGAAATGCATTTGTCCGGCGGCTATTGCGGCTTTTATTGCATCCACAGAGTGTTTTTTACTCACGGCAAGCAGTTTCACTGACTGCCCATGTTGCGACTCTTCGGCTAAAATCTGCAATTGCTGACGTATTTCCGCAAGATTATTTGTTATCTTTTCTGATACCTTAGTTGTCATTGCCACCGTCATCTCACTGATTCAGGGATAAGATATATGAATGTTAACGAATTACTGGCCTTTAGTGTGAAACAAAATGCTTCGGACTTACATTTGTCTTCCGGTAGTGTTCCTATGATTAGAGTGGATGGGGACATTCGGCCATTAAATCAACCCGAGCACCAGCCCGACGAGCTAAAAGACATGCTGTTTGAGGTGATGACTAAAGGTCAATGGCAAGAATTTGAAGACAAGTTTGAGTGCGATTTTTCGTTTGAGCTTGAGGGCATTGCTCGTTTCCGGGCGAATGTATTCACACAACGAAAAGGTATAGCGGCTGCTTTTCGTATGATCCCCAGCGAAGTCACCACACTGGAACAACTGGACGCCCCAGATATATTTAAAGACATTGTCAGTGCCAACCGTGGTTTAGTTTTAGTGACCGGACCAACGGGATCCGGTAAATCGACGACTTTAGCGGGCATGGTCAATTATTTAAATCAGACCCGGTCGTTACATATTTTGACTATCGAAGACCCGATAGAATTCGTTCATGACAACCAGAAAAGTCTGGTCAGCCAGCGCGAGGTACACCGGGATACGCGAAGTTTTGGTGCGGCGCTTCGCTCAGCACTGCGTGAAGACCCTGACGTTATACTGGTAGGGGAAATGCGTGATTTGGAAACCATTCGTTTAGCCATGACAGCAGCTGAAACAGGGCACTTGGTTTTAGGGACTTTACATACAACCTCGGCGCCAAAAACCATTGATCGTATAATTGATGTGTTCCCGGGGGATGATAAGCCCATGATCCGCTCTATGCTGTCGGAGTCTTTGCGTGCAGTAATTTCACAGAGTCTGCTGAAGCGTGTTGGCGGTGGTCGCGTTGCGGCGCATGAAATTATGCTGTCATCACCCGCTATCAAGAACCTTATCCGTGAAGATAAAGTGGCGCAAATGTATTCGTCCATACAAACAGGTGCAGAGCGTGGCATGCAGACATTGGATCAGGCGCTCAAGAAATTGGTAGCACGTGGCGATATAGAAGCAAGTGAGGCGCGCCGTTGCGCGGTGAATAAAGAGGATTTCTGATGCAAATACGGAGTGTTTGGCTGTTTTTACTGCTGGCCTTTGCGTCCAGTGTATCGGCACAACAATCAACACGAGTGGCTTTTGGTTGTTGCATTGACCATAGCAGCCGGCAGGAAGTCTGGGACGCTGTTAACCATGCACAGCCTGAAATTTTTGTTTTCCTGGGCGACACGGTTGATGTCGATGCAGATGATATGGATGACCTACTCGATGCCTACGAGGTTTTTAACCGCTACCGCGGGCCAAGGGTTTTACGCCGAAACTCTGCAGTAATGTCTGTGTGGAATCGTAATGATTACAGCCTGGATGGCAACAGTGGCAGGAATAACCCGAATCGCTATGCCGTCAGAAACCACTTTTTGACTTTCTGGCGTGAGCCCGCAACCTCAGAGCGACTCTTTCAGAAGCACGGTATAGCTAAGAGCGTGATTTTTGGCAGTGAACCGCAACGTGTTCAAGTCATTGTGCTCGATGGTCGTTGGAATAGAGACCCACTAACTACGGTGGGTTGGGTGGAGCGCCAGACGCGTCGTTTTAATTCTGACTTAGGCCCTTATCAGGCCAATAATACCGGTGCCTTACTGGGTGATGAACAATGGAAATGGCTTGCTGAACAGTTACAAAAGCCAGCTGAGGTTCGTATTATTATGAGTGCGACACCGGTTCTGGCTCCGGCAAACGGTTATGACAGCTGGGCACTTTATAAACGTGAACAAAAACGCTTAAAGGAACTGTTAGCTGAGCTGAAGCCTTCAGGTTTACTCTTGGCTAGCGGCGATCGTTTGTTTGGTGAATTTGCAAAGTCTGATGAATTCCTTTCTTACCCATTATGGCAGGTAACTCCGGGTACTATTAACTTTGACGGTGATACGCCTTACTCGTCAAGTTATCGCGACGGAAAGGCTTTTACGGAAAGCCGTTATGGTCAAATTGAAGTGATATGGAAAGAGCAGCCGGAATTGGTATTAACGCTCAGAGATATTGACGGCCGGCCGCTCGATAGTCGTGAACTTAGCCTTAGTCAGTTGCAACCAGACTAGGAGCTATACGGTGTTGAGTGGCTTGTTCGTAAGCAAAAGCCGCTTCTATCAGTGTTGCTTCAGAGCGGGCTGCACCAAAGAAGCTCATTCCGACAGGCAGGGCCGGTTCATCTCCTATTTGAATGTAACCCATAGGTACGGTTATGTGCGGGTACCCGGCAACTGCCGCTGGTGAACTGGCTGAACCTGAATAATTGTCACCATTTACATGGTCAATTTTCCAGGCGGGGCTAGTTGTTGGAGCAATGAGAACATCAACATTGTTTTTGCTAAGCATGGCATCAATACCTTCTTTACCGGCCAGCTTTTTGCTGTTAGCTAAGGCCTGTTGGTAAGCCGCTTCATTTTCCTGCGCATTGGCCATTTCAAAAAGCTCCTGACCAAATAATAGCAGCTCTTGTTCAGCCAGTTGATTATTGGCTTCTATCATATCTCCGAGGTTGCGGTAAGGAAGCTGGGTGTCGGCAAGGTACGCTGCCATGTCATTCTTAAACTCATACAGGAGTACTGTGAACTCGTCACCGCCATATTCCCCATAGGTTGGCATTTCGACATCGACAAGTTGCGCTCCCTGAGATTTCAGAATCTCAAGCTGCTGTTCAAATTGTTTGTCCAGTAGCTCGTTGTATCCCATTAAATTACGAACCACACCAATGCGTTTGCCTTTTAGTCCGTCTGTTTTTAAATGAGAAGCAAAGGTTGTTTCACTGCTGTAGCCGGCAGGGTCGCCCGAGTCCTGTGCTTTCATGGCATCGAGCATCAAGGTAGCGCCGGTGACAGAGCGAGCCATTGGGCCTGCGGTGTCCTGACTATGTGCGATCGGAATAATGCCGTCGCGACTGACAAGCCCAAGTGTTGGTTTTATGGTGACAATGCCGTTAACAGCTGCAGGGCAGACTAACGAACCATCGGTTTCCGTACCGACCGATAGCGCAACGAAATCTGCGGCGACTGAGGTCGCGGAACCTGCACTTGAACCACAAGTTGAGCGAGTTCTGTCATAAGGGTTTACGGCCTGACCGCCTATGGCGCTCCAGCCTGAGCTTGAGCGCGTTGAACGAAAGTTAGCCCACTCACTCAAGTTTGCTTTGCCAAGAATAATTGCCCCGGCATTTCTTAGTTGTTGCACTAAAAATGCGTCATCTTCCGGGTGATTTTCTGCAAACAGAAGCGAACCTCCGGTGTTTGGCATGCCGTCTGCGGTATCAATGTTGTCTTTTAGAAGTACAGGTATACCATGCAGCGGACCGCGAATTTTTCCCTGCTGGCGCTCTTTATCCAGTTGCTTAGCATCAGCTAATGCGTTTTCATTCAGGCTGTTTACCGCTCTTAGTTCAGGACCCTGCTGATTGTTTTTGTGGATGCGCTGCAGGTAATACTGTGTGAGCTGTTCGGCAGTTAGTTGCCCCTCGTTCATGGCTTGCTGAAGCTCAGTGACAGAAGCATCCTGCCAGGTAAATTCGGTGTGATTTGCAGGTGATGTCTGGCAGGCTGTTAAAGCCAGAATAAACAGAAGTGAAACCAGTTGTCTCATGCTTAAACCCTTATTGTTTTTGTGTTTTCATAAAGTGGCATAACTTTGGTCGTAAGGCGAGTCATGCGAATAAAAATCAGGTAAAATGGCAGCAATTGTCGATAAAGAACTGAAGTGGTTAGCGCTATGCGGGTATTGGGTATTGAAACCTCCTGTGATGAAACAGGGATTGCGGTGTATGACACTGAAAAAGGGTTACTGGCACACCAGCTGTATTCTCAAGTTAAATTGCATGCGGACTATGGTGGTGTGGTGCCCGAACTTGCCTCTCGTGACCATGTGCGCAAAACCTTGCCGCTAATTAAGGCGGCGCTTAAAGAAGCCGGTATTACACATCAGCAATTAGATGGCGTGGCCTATACCATGGGGCCGGGGCTGGTAGGGGCACTGTTAGTTGGCTCCTGCATTGGTCGCAGTCTGGCCTTTGGTTGGAACTTGCCTGCAGTGGGTGTTCACCATATGGAAGGGCATCTGCTGGCTCCTATGCTGGAAGAAAACCAACCCGAGTTCCCGTTTGTTGCTTTACTCGTGTCTGGTGGCCACACTCAATTAGTGCAGGTAAAAGGCATAGGCGATTATCATTTGCTGGGTGAATCCGTCGATGATGCTGCTGGCGAGGCTTTCGATAAAACCGCTAAACTGATGGGGTTGGATTATCCTGGAGGACCACGGTTGGCCGCTCTGGCAGAACAAGGTAACAGTGACCGGTTTACTTTCCCCAGACCAATGACAGACAAACCTGGTCTTAATTTTTCATTCAGTGGCCTGAAAACCTCTGCGGCCAATACTCTGGCCGCTAATGATAATGACGAGCAGACCTTAGCCGATATTGCACGTGCATTTGAAGATGCGGTCGTTGATACGCTGGTGATCAAATGTCGCCGGGCATTAAAAGAAACTGGCTACAAGCGTTTAGTCGTTGCTGGTGGTGTCAGTGCGAATAAACATTTACGTGCCAAACTTGAGGCTTTATTGCAAAAACAAAACGGTCAGGTGTTTTACCCGCGTACAGAATTTTGCACCGATAATGGCGCGATGATTGCCTTAGCTGGCGCTCTGCGTTTACAAGCTGGAGAGCGTGAGTCACTCGCAGTAAAAACACATCCAAGATGGCCGATGACAGATTTAAAACCTATGACGGAGATTAGCGACGCCGTTTAAAGGCTTTTTCCTCTCCGGAAGACAAACGCAAAATATTCGCCTGGTGACGCCAGAGGATTAATAGTGAAATCATAATAACCGGCACCGTGTATTGGGGTTTTATCCAATAAGCATAAAAGGGTGCCAGACAGACGGTTACCAGAGCGGCTAAAGAAGATACTCGGCTTATACGGAAGACCAGTAGCCAGGTTGCAATAAGCAGTAACGCCATTTCCCAGGCAACCGGAAACATAGCACCTAAGGCGGTAGCTACAGCTTTACCGCCACGAAAATGGAAGTAAAGTGGGAAGATGTGACCAAGGCAGGCCGCAACCGCAATTAACCCCAGAAAAAATGGCTCAATGCCCAGAAAGTAAGAGCCCCATACTGGAACCATACCTTTTAAAACATCAAACCAAAGTGTTAATAACGCCGGAATTTTTCCGCCTACCCGGTAAACATTGGTTGTTCCTGGGTTGCCGGAGCCTTCTTTACGTGGGTCAGGTAAGCCCCAAAGCCGGCAGATAACCACAGCGCTACTGATAGAGCCCAGAAGGTAGGCTGAAAGTATCATCAGTAAAGTAAGCGCTGTCATGGGGTACGAATCCCTCTTTGGTTAAGGTAGACTGCGATTAAAAGTCAATGCCCATAGAATAAGCGGTTTTTTGGGCAATTACCACGGGTTAACAGAAATGGAACAAGCAGATATTGATGTCGTCAGTATTGAGGGTTTAACGATAGAAACCATTATTGGCGTTTACGACTGGGAAAAAGAAAAAAAACAGCAGTTAGTACTGGATATTCAAATGAGTTGGGACAACCAGCGTGCAGCGACCACCGATGATATTGACGACGCTCTGGATTACGCTTTGGTGGGCGAACGGGTTTCGGCCTGGGTTGCAGAAAAGCCACGACAGTTAATTGAAACCGTTGCTGAAGGGGTTGCTACCTTAATTTTGAATGAGTTTGGTGTTCAGAATGTTGAGGTGCGCGTAGCGAAGCCCGGAGCAGTGCCTAATGCAAAAAACGTTGCCGTTACGGTTCGCCGAAGCGTGTTTGATAGTCCGTTCGGTTGAGAGGTTAAGTTGTGGCGCAAGTTTTTCTCGGAATAGGCTCTAATACGGAACGTGAAAAACACATTCGTGCAGGCTTAGAAGCCATTGCCAAGAGCTTTGATTGGCATCAACGCTCGCGAATTTTTCGCAGTGAATCCGTTGGGTTTTCCGGCAGTGACTTTTACAACCTGGTGGTAGAGGTGGAAACAAGCCGATCTGTTACCGAGGTTTTAGCCGAGTGTAAGCGTATTGAACAACGAAATGGACGAGTGCCTGAAAGTGCTAAGTACAGTCCACGGACGCTGGATATTGACGTGCTGCTTTATGACAATGTAATACGAGCGCAACAGCCACAATTGCCACGTGCTGAGATCCTGGAAAATGCCTTTGTTCTCTGGCCGCTCGCTGAAATTGCCGGCGATCTTCTGCACCCCGTTTTGAAAGTCAGCTATCAGCAATTGTGGAAACAGTATCAGGAGTCCAATAAGCAGGCGCCGCAGCAGTTAGAGCCTCTTGAAAGTACTGGCTGGCTGGAGGGTTAAACCAGCGTCTCTGCAAGTATTTGCTCGCGTTGTTCACGCAGTGCATTGCCCAGTGCTTTACCGGTGAGTCCCTGCTGCTGCAAAGCCTGAGAATTAAGCGCTGACGCTTTCTCGGCAGCTAAGCGCAGTTTTTGGTGCTGCTTATCAATAGTTGTCTTTTGTTCTGACTGACTAAATTCGGCTTCCCTTAATTGAAGTAACTGCTCGAGCTTTTCCGGACGCCGCCAGTAATCAATTTGTTTTAAAATAGCAGAAAGGCATCCTGCCTCAGGAAGCTGAGTCTGGGTTATAAAGTGCTCATTATTCCTGACAAGGGTCGCGGCGTCGCGGTAGTGATTTGGAATAGCCAATCGGCGACAAAACTGCTTGATATCATCGGGTGTCTTTTGCTCTACAAATAAACAGGCAAAGCGCAGTGCTGCTTCACCAGAAAAAGTTGAGGTTCTATGAAGCCTTTGCAGCTGGCTATCAGCTGCGGTGATACCCGGTAAAACCTGTGGCAATGCGCTAATGTTTTTGAGCAACTCCAGGAACACGGTCGGTGTCTCGCTTAACAACGCCTTTTCCCATTCTCTCCAGACTCGCTCTGGAACTAAGTGACTGAGCTCATCACTTTCTGACATCTGTTGTAGTAGCTGCTGGGTTTCTGCAGCTACAGTAAACCCCAAATGTGCAAAACGAGCCGCAAACCGTGCGACTCTTAAAACTCGCAGTGGATCCTCTGTAAAAGCTTCTGATACATGTCGCAGTTTACGAGCTTCAAGGTCCTGTACGCCTTTGTAAGGATCAATAATTGTGCCGTCTTCTCTTTGTGCAATGGCATTAATGGTTAAGTCGCGACGAGCAAGGTCCTGCTCAAGAGTAACCTCTGGCGAAGCATAAACGCTAAACTCTGTGTGACCCTTACCGGATTTTCGCTCAGTACGGGCTAACGCATATTCTTCGTGCGTATCTGGATGCAGGAATACCGGGAAGTCTTTACCTACTTGCTGAAAACCTTGGTCCAGCAGCTCTTCTGAGCGGGCACCAACGACCACCCAGTCGCGTTCATGCACGGGTAATTTAAGGAGTTTGTCGCGTACTGCGCCACCGACTAAATAGACTTCCACTGTTCACCTCAACTTTGTTTGGCATGATCATGTCGAATCACTGGTCGATGTGCAAGCAAGTCGTTACACTGTTGGACAAATAATAACATCAGCACAGTAGCGGACCGATATGTATCAAAACTATTTTGGTCTTCAGGCAGAGCCTTTTTCGATTGCCCCAGACCCAAACTACCTATACCTGAGTGAACGGCATCAGGAGGCTTTAGCGCACCTCACGCAAGGGCTGCAGGGTAGTGGTGGCTTTATTTTACTGACCGGTGAAGTGGGCACGGGAAAAACCACAGTGTCGCGGGCGTTGCTGGAACAGTTACCTGAGTCGACTGAAACAGCCTTCATTTTGAATCCGATGCTGAATGAGGACGAACTGCTTGCCAGTTTGTGCGATGAATTTGGTATCCGTTATCAGAAGCGCTCCGCTACTCGTAAAACCTTGACTGACAAACTCAGCCAGTTTTTCCTGAAAGCCAATGATGAGGGGCGTCAGTGTGTGGTGCTTATTGATGAGGCCCAGCATCTGCGGCCGCAAGTTTTGGAACAGTTGCGGTTGTTAACCAATTTAGAAACTCATGATCGGAAATTACTGCGAGTGATTTTAATTGGTCAGCCAGAGCTTCAGGATTTGTTGCGTCGGCAGGAGTTGCGTCAGTTGGCACAGCGAATTACCGCCCGTTATCATATCTTGCCGCTGACTGAGCAGGACACCCAGCGCTATATTGCATATAGACTCCAGGTGGCAGGGGCGAATCGGCCACTTTTCAGCGCAGCTGCGGCGCGAAAAGCTCACAAACTGACCCAGGGGATCCCCCGTTTATTAAACCTGTATTGTGACCGGGCGCTGCTGGCGGCCTATACGGAATCAAGCTCAGAAGTTTTACCACGACATTTACAACAAGCACATGCCGAACTAAATGGTCCGGCCGACAGAAGACGCGGTGTTAAACATCAATCGCCGTTCTGGCGTTGGGCTGGTGCATTTATCTTATTAGTGGCCAGTGCTACAGGAAGCTATAGTCTGGTCAGAGAAACTGCCCCCGATCCGGATGCGACAAGCAGCATGCAGTATAAGGCGGCAAAAGAATTGGCCAGCGTTTGGGGGTTACCCGAGCCTCCATTAGATACGAATTTTTGTGAGTGGGTGGAGCAGTATGATCTTGCCTGTCTAGAGTTGAGCCAGAGCTTACAGCAGTTGCGTAGCATTAATTATCCAGCGTTACTTTATAAGCGTAACAAAATGGCTAGCCTGGTGGCTGATGGTACGGCAATTGATACCAACGGGTGGAACGGCGCGTTCTTAATTTTGTATCAGAAACCACCGACGGACAGCTCAGAGGAAAAAGAAGAGTGGGTGCGCGAACAAGTGCGAAAACATGTAAGTTCAGAGTGGCAAAAAAAGTCATCTGAGGAGCAGTTTGAAGCTTTGCAGAAGAGCCAGGGGTTACGTGTAACCGGTAGACTGGATGAAGCAACTATGGCATGGCTGGCCTCAAGAGTGTCAGATTTTGGGCCCAGATTGAATAAAAGAGCGAGTAAAGAGAGTTAGTCATGTCCTCCTTATTAAAAGCATTAAAGCAACAACAGTCGCCGTTATTAAAGCACAGGTCAATATTAGACGCGTCTTTAATGGCCTCCGATAACAATACACGAGGTTGGGCGTGGCTAATATGGCCTGCGGTAATTGTCGCAGGAGGTGTGTTGGGAGTAGGAACCGCTCAATGGCTTGAGAAAGAACCAGACCCTGAAGCTGTTGCGGCGGAGCGCTTTAGTTGGGGTGAAACCGAAACCGTTGAAGCGGTAAGCTGGGATGCTGAACCGCAAGAAGAAACAGTACAGGTTGCTAAGAGCTCAGACTTGCCAGAACCACCTTCTGCGGATACGGTTCAGCCCGAACAGACAGAACCGCAGCGCGAAGCTCTCGACTTGTCTGCCGTTTCGCCCGACTTGTTAGAGCGTTTTGAAGCCGCAGTAAATGATACCGGCAGTGACAATAATGATCAGGCCGATACCAGCGTTATACCGCCATTAGGTGAGCTTTCGCGTTCATTTCAGCGACAGGTGCCAGCCTTTAGCTACGATAGCCATATGTACCGTTCCAGCGCGTCCCAGCGATGGATTGAACTCAATGGTCAGCGGTTATATGAGGGAGATGCGCTGAATCAACTGACTATTCTGAGAATAGAGCCGCAGAAGGTCGTGCTGGTGATGGATTCACAAGCATTCTCGCAAGCCGCTTTAGAAGACTGGCAACCATAGAAATTATTGACATCCCGCAAAGGGATTCATACTCTTGTGCGATAAAGTTTAAACAGGCGTTTGAATTATTCGTTTGAATGCCCGTGTGATTCATACAAGAGGTAATGATATGGCTGACTACAGAGCTCCCCGCGACGATATGGACTTTGTCCTGCATGATGTTTTCCGTGTTGCCGATGACTGGCAACAAACCCCAGAGCTTGCTGACATGATGGATGTTGAGACGGCCGGGGCTATTTTGGATGAAGGTGCCAAGGTTGCTGAAAATTTAGTAGCGCCACTGGCCCGAGAAGCCGACGAAGAAGGTGTTAAATTTGATGATGGGGTAGTAACAACCCCTAAAGGTTACAAAGAAAACTTTCGCCAGTTGGCTGAAGGCGGCTGGGTTGGTGTAACAGCTAACCCGGACTTTGGCGGCATGGGTTTACCTAAGTCTCTGTCTGCTCAATACGAAGAAATGCTTTGTAGCGCGGATATCGCTTTCTCTCTCTATCCTGGGTTAACCTCCGGCGCTATTATGGCAATTAATTCGCATGGTAGTGACGAACTGAAGAATCACTATCTACCGCGCATGGTATCGGGAGAGTGGACAGGAACCATGTGCCTGACAGAATCTCATGCCGGAACAGATTTAGGTATTATTCGCAGTAAAGCGATACCAGCTGAAGACGGCAGTTTTTCTATCAGTGGTACCAAGATATTCATCACCGGTGGCGAACACGACTTGGCGGAGAATATCGTTCATTTAGTGTTGGCCAAATTACCGGATGCTCCGGCAGGTACAAAAGGCATTTCGCTGTTTGTGGTGCCTAAGTTTTTGTCTGATGAACAAGGCAACCTGACTGAGCGTAACGCCGTTGGCTGCGGCTCAATTGAACATAAGATGGGTATTCATGGGTCAGCAACCTGTGTCATGAACTTTGACGGTGCAAAAGGTTGGCTGGTCGGTGAACCGCATCGTGGCCTGCCTGCTATGTTCACCATGATGAACTATGAGCGGCTGGGTGTTGGCATTCAGGGGCTGGGCGCTGCAGAGCGTTCGTACCAGAATGCTTTGGAATACGCTAAAGATCGTATTCAGGGACGAGGTGCTAAGGCAACTCGTAACGACCAAGCTGAAGCTGACTCAATTTTAGTGCATGGCGATGTGCGCCGTATGCTGCTGACGATGAAGTCGCTTACTGAAGGTGGGCGGGCGTTTTCTACCTGGGTGGGTCAACAGCTCGACCGTTCAAAATACGCTGAAGATGATCAGGTTAGACAAAAAGCAGACGCGATGGTCGCGTTATTGACACCTGTCGCTAAAGCCTTTTTAACCGACACTGGGCTAGAGTGCACTATTCACGGGCAGCAAGTTTTTG